>Ga0137306_100030_pt1 | contig 226245 bp, 245 predicted proteins | sample Inofroosms_March_FD_97187 | JGI IMG/M metagenome (GOLD analysis project Ga0137306, IMG submission 97187) | Mouse cecal microbial communities from Vienna, Austria - N-Acetylneuraminic and N-Acetylglucosamine D2O microcosms_March | ecosystem: Host-associated > Mammals > Digestive system > Large... | reverse complement strand
AAAAAGGAGATTCAGTATTTGGTTTTGAGGGTATGTTTCAAGTTTATCAACACTATTTACAAAAAATTGTAATTAGTGTTTTTTTTTTAGAATATTTGTGATATAATAAGATAAATCTGAGATTGCGGCTAAATTTGTTTACATTTAAGGGAAATGAATGAGCAATCGGAAAGATGCGAAGGTATTTTCTAAATATATAACGTGAGGTGGATTGCATGGATACAAAGATTCTGCTTGAAAATGGAACAAATGAGCTGGAGGTACTTGAATTTAAGCTGGACGGAAATGCTTACGGTATCAATGTGGCGAAGATCAAGGAAATCATTAATTATCAGGAAGTGACGCCCGTACCGAATGCGCATCCGAGTGTTGAGGGCATTTTTATGCCGCGTGATGTGATGATAACAGCGATTGACCTGAAGAACTGCTTGCAGCGAGGCGTATCTGAACCGGGCGGGCTTTTTATCGTCACGAACTTTAATAAGCTGGATATCGCATTTCATGTGGATTCTGTGGTTGGTATCCATCGTGTGTCATGGAGAGAGATCATTAAACCGGGCACGACGATATCCACATCAGAAGACGGCGTATCGACGGGTATCATCAAATTTGATGACAGGCTGATTATTATTCTTGACTTTGAGAAGATTGTGACGGATATCAATCCCGAGACAGGTCTTAAGGTTGCGGATATTGAAGAACTGGGTGAGAGACACAGGATTGATGTGCCGATTCTGATTGCGGAGGATTCCCCGCTTCTGAATAAACTGATTGTAGACTCCTTACATAAGGCGGGCTATGTGAATCTGATTCATACAGAGAACGGACAGCAGGCTTATGATGTGATTCAGGAGTGCAAGAAAGAGGGTACGCTCAGGGAGCATGTACAGTGTATTATCACTGATATTGAGATGCCGATTATGGACGGTCACAGACTGACGAAACTGGTGAAGTCGGATGATGAGACGAAAAATATTCCGATCGTTATTTTCTCCTCTCTGGTCAATGACGATATGAAGAGAAAGGGAGAGGCGCTCGGAGCAAACGCGCAGCTTTCCAAGCCGGAAATCGGCAATCTGGTACGTGTGGTTGATGAACTGGTCTTGGCAAATAGGTAAGCAGGACATATCAAAAGGTAAAGACCGGGAAATTCCCGGTCTTTCTTTTTTCTGTGCAAAGGAATGAAAAGATGGAGCCAATATTACAGGAAATAAGGGAAAAGATCAAGGATGCGGAACTTGTACTTGTGGGGCTGGGAGAAGGATTCCAGTATGGCTGGGGCGCGCTTGTGCAGGATGACAGATACCGGGAGATTGACCGGGAGATCGGGGACAGGGAGCGTTACGTCTGGATTGTGCCCTTTTTACAGAAGATGATTTTGAGCCGGGTTCGGGAAGAGAGATGGGATCGTGCCTATCAGTCATTGAGGGCGCTTCTGACAGACAAAAATTATTTTGTGGTTTCCCTCTGTATAGACGATTATCTGTACGGGGCAGGGCTGGATGAAGACAGACTGGTGACGCCATGCGGCGGTTTCCGCAGGATGCAGTGTGATCAAAATTGTGCGGGGGAATTGTCAGAGATACCGAAGGATACCTATGAGGCTGTTTTGCGGTATTACAGAGGAGAACTGTCTTTGTCCGATCTGGAAGAGCCGGTCTGTGCGAAGTGCGGCGGGAAACTGCGCTTTAATCAGATTGGTGTGGCACGGTATGCGCAGGAGGGATATCTGGATCAGTGGAATGTCTACACGAAATGGCTGCAGGGTACCGTGAATAGGAAGTTGTGTGTGCTGGAACTGGGGGCGGGCATGAGTTATCCCGGCATCATTCGTTTCCCCTTTGAGAAAATGGCGTATTACAGTCAGAAAGCCTTTTTATATCGCGTGCATCCCCGTCTTTATCAGGTGGGAGAGGAAATTGCGGACAGGAGCAGGGGGATTGCGGAGAATCCTGTCGATTTTCTGGGCTTATTAGGAAATTGCGACAGCGTGAAACATTGAGGGAGAATATGGAGCATTCTCTGAACCGGGCGCGTGGGCGCTCGATTTTGGAAAAGGGATTTGTTAAATAGAATAAGATGTGATAAAATGTGAGGTAGTGTGACATAAATTAATGTGTGTAACTATGCGTTTAATGAATAGTTACAAATGGGGAGAAACTATGAGTTCGAGTGAAGAGTATTTAGACAGTTTATTAGATTCCATACTGGGAGGCGGAAAATCGGACGGAGAGGAAGAGGCGGCATCCGGGATGGACGGGGGAGATAACCCGGCATCCGCTGCGGATGGCGGAAAAGCCATGTCTTCTCAGGAGATAGAGGAAATGCTGGTATCTATGGGTTCTCTCGGCGGTGCGGAGGAAGAATCGCAGGAGCAGGGCAATTCCGAGGCGGAGGATATGGAGGCTATGCTCGCATTTATGAACGAGCATAATGCTGTTGCGGAGGATACCGTTTCCGGGGAAGAAGGGCTGCCGTCGGACGGCACAGGTCTGGAAGAAAACGCGTTGCCAGATGGGTTTGCCATGGAAGAGACAGACGCAGGCGAAAGCATGTCAGAAGAAATGGATGATCTGTCGCTGGATGGTCTTGATCTGGGTGAGAGCGGCGGTGACGATATGGCGATGGATGACCTGTCACTGGACGGATTGGATCTGGGCGAGAGCGGCGGTGACGATATGGCGATGGATGACCTGTCACTGGACGGATTGGATCTGGGCGAGAGCGGCGGTGACGATATGGCGATGGATGACCTGTCACTGGACAGCCTTGATCTGGGCGAGAGTGGCGGCGACGATATGGCAATAGATGATTTGTCACTGGACGGATTGGATCTGGGTGAGAGCGGCGGTGACGATATGGCGATGGATGACCTGTCACTGGACGGATTGGATCTGGGTGAGAGCGGCGGTGACGACATGGCAATAGATGATTTGTCACTGGACAGCCTTGATCTGGGTGAGAGCGGCGGCGACGACATGGCGATGGATGATTTGTCACTGGACGGATTGGATCTGGGCGAGAGCGGCGGCGACGATATGGCGATGGATGATCTGTCGCTGGACGGTCTTGAACTGGGTGAGAGCGACGACGGTGGGATGTCACTGGATGATCTGTCTCTGGAAGAATCGGAAGTTGCGGATAGCGAAATGGATGGGATGATGTCTGAGGAGGATATCGACCGTCTTTTGAGCGGTGACTTATCTGCTGAGGAAGGCGCGGCGGATGACTTTGCGCTGGAAGAATCGGGAGAGAGCGATGAGGATCTTTCTTCGCTGCTGTCCGGGATGGATCACGATGAAGCCCTGTCTGAAATTAATGATCTGTTGGAAGGGGCTGATCAGGGTGTTTCGCCGGATGACGATATACTGGCGATGCTGGAAGGCGCGGACGACAACGGGGACGGCAGCTTTGATTTCTTTGAGAATGATGAGGCGGCAAAGGAAGCGGAGAGTATCCGTGAGCTGACGCCGGAAGAGATCGCGGAGAGAGAAGGCGGGGGAAAGCCGAAGAAGGAGAAAAAGAAGCGCAAGAAGCTGTTCGGGAAAAAGAAGAAGGGCGGCGATGAGGAAGCCGCAGTTGAAGAGACCGGGGATGAACTGGAGGCGCTTCTGGCAGAAACGGCAGAGCAGGAACCGGCAGCAGAAGAAGAGAAAGAGAAGAAACCCGGAATTTTTGCGAGGTTTATGAATTTCCTGCTGGAGGCGGATGAGGATGAAGATCCCGTGGCGGCGGAAGTTCTGGCGGATAATGACGGCGAGACAGGAACGGTTACCGACGAGAATAAAGCACTTTTAGAGGAATTGCAGGAAGAAGATAAGAAGGGTAAAAAGAAGAAAAAGAAAGATAAGAAAAAGGGCAAGAAAGGCAAAGAGGGAGAAGAAGGAGAGGAAGCAGCCGAGGGCGAAGAGGAAGAAAGCAAAAAGGCAAAGAAGAAAAAGAAGAAAGAGAAAAAGAAAAAAGAAGCGGAAGAGATAGATCTGCTTGCGCCGCCGGAGAAGAAACTTTCCAAGAAGAAAGTGATAACGGTGTTTGTATTCTGCGGTACAATTGCGGCGTGTATCATACTGTTGTCTTCTTTCCTGCCCGTTTATATGGAGAAGAGAGAGGCGCAGGTAGCATACGATCATCAGGACTATGCTGAGGTGTATGATCTTTTGTACGGCAAAGAGCTGAATGAGCAGGATGAGGTTCTCTATCAGAGAAGCAATCTGATTTTGCAGATGAACCGTAAACTTTCTTCTTATGAAAATTATGTAAACCTTGACATGCGGCTGGAAGCGCTGAATGCACTGATCACCGGCGTAGAGCGCTATCAGGTGATCTTGCCGGAGGCGGAGACCTACAATGTGGTGGGTGAGGTCAGCGATATTTATGCGCAGATTCTGGAGAGACTTTCAGCAGATTTCGGCGTATCGGAAGCAGATGCGCTGGAGATCCTTGCGTCGGAAGATGATGTGTCCTATTCGCAGAGACTGCAGGCGGTTATAAACGGCGCGTTGTACAGCGAGGAGGTTCCGGCGGGCAGACAGGATGTGCTGCCGGAGGAAGAGGAAATTATCGAGAGAATCGACGGACTGGAGACGGAGAATGCGGATGAAGGGGCAGAATGATGGTAGCGCTTATCGATTATGACGCCGGGAATATCAAAAGTGTGGAGAAGGCGGTAACGCTGCTCGGACATGAGGCTGTGCTGACAAGAGACAGGGAAGAAATCCTTTCTGCGGATCATGTGATCCTGCCCGGTGTGGGCGCTTTTGGCGACGCCATGGAAAAGCTGCACAGGTATGGGCTGGTCTCTGTGATCAGGGAAACGGTGGAAAAGAAAACTCCGTTTCTGGGGATATGTCTCGGACTGCAGCTGATGTTTGACAGCAGCGAGGAGGCGCCGGGTGTGGAAGGGCTGGGGATTTTGCCCGGAAAAATTCTGCGCATTCCCGACGGAGAGGGGCTGAAAATACCCCATATCGGCTGGAACTCCCTGACGTTTCCGAATCCGGGACGGCTGTTTCAGGGGATTGCGGAGGGCGCGTATGTGTACTTTGTGCATTCCTATTATCTGAAAGCGGATGAGCCGCAGATCGTGAAGGCAGCCACGGAATATGGAACGCTGATTCACGCCTCGGTGGAGCGGGACAATGTGTTTGCCTGTCAGTTCCACCCGGAGAAGAGTTCGGAGACAGGACTTAAGATATTACAGAATTTTTTGAGAACTAAAGAGTAAATTTTCTTTGAAAATTAACTCCAGAGAATCTTCGATTCTCTATAGGACGAAATGGAGCGGCGATGCACACAAAGCGGATTATTCCCTGTCTGGATGTGAAAAACGGCAGGGTTGTCAAGGGCGTTAATTTCATCAATTTTAAGGATGCGGGCGATCCGGCTGAGGTCGGCGCGGCTTATGACAGGTCGGGAGCGGACGAGCTGGTTTTTCTGGATATCACGGCTTCCTCCGACGCGAGAAATACGGCTGTGGAGATGGTGAGAAAGGTTGCCGAGAAGGTGTTTATCCCCTTTACGGTGGGCGGCGGCATCCGCACGGTAGATGATTTTAAGGCGATTCTGCGGGAGGGCGCGGATAAGGTTTCCGTCAATTCGGCGGCGATAATGAATCCTGATCTGATCAGCGAAGCGGCGGATAAATTCGGCAGCCAGTGCGTGGTGGTGGCAATCGACGCGAAAAGGCGTGCCGACGGGAATGGCTTTACCATCTACAAGAACGGCGGCCGTGTGGATATGGGGATCGACGCCGTGGAATGGGCAATGAAAGCGGAAAAGCTGGGCGCGGGAGAGATTCTTCTGACCAGTATGGACGGGGACGGCACCAAGGCGGGATATGATCTGGAACTGACGAGAGCCGTTGCGGAGAATGTGTCGATCCCGGTGATTGCTTCCGGCGGCGCGGGGACCATGGCGCATTTTTACGAGGCTTTCACAGAGGGAAAGGCGGAGGCGGCGCTGGCGGCATCCCTCTTTCATTTCAAGGAGATGGAAATAAAGGATTTAAAGAAATATCTGCGGGAGAAAGGCATTTCCGTGAGATTAGAATGAAATCTGAATAGTGTGGATTCAGGTATGCAAGGGGGCATAGGAACAGGAAAAAGGCGGTTCTATGCCCTTTTACGCTCGATGGCAGGAATTTATGGCGAAAGAGAAAGGAAGAAAGCACAATGGCGATGCTGGCAAACGACTGGGCGCAGGCTCTGGACAGTGAATTTCGGAAACCTTATTACAAAAACCTTTACATGTTTGTGAAAGAGGAGTACAGTAAACGGGTGGTGTATCCGCTGGCGGACGATATTTTCAACGCCTTTCATTTTACGCCACTGAACAAAGTGAAGGTGCTGCTTCTGGGGCAGGATCCCTACCACAATGAGCATCAGGCGCACGGCATGAGTTTTTCGGTGCTGCCGGACCAGAGGGAGATACCGCCGTCCCTGCAAAATATATATAAGGAACTGCAGGATGATCTGGGCTGTTACATACCCGACAACGGGTATTTGCAGAAGTGGGCGGATCAGGGGGTGCTGCTCTTAAACACAGTGTTGACTGTGCGGGCGCATCAGGCAAATTCCCATCAGGGAAAAGGCTGGGAGGAGTTCACGGATGCGGTGATCCGTGCGGTGAACGAGCAGGACCGGCCGATTGTGTACCTGCTCTGGGGACGACCTGCACAGAGTAAGATTCCGATGCTGACCAATCCGAAGCATCTGATTTTAAAGGCGCCGCATCCGAGTCCGTTGTCAGCATACAGAGGATTTTTCGGGTGCAGGCATTTCAGCCAGTGCAATGCCTTTTTAGAAAAGAACGGCGCAGAACCGATTGACTGGCAGATAGAGAACATTACGGGAGGAGAAAGCTGACATGAGTAAATTACCTTTTGTGACAAAGGAGCAGATAGAGGAGATCGTAAAGACCTATCCCACGCCTTTCCATATCTATGACGAGAAGGGCATCCGGGAGAACGCAAAAGCGGTGCAGGAGGCATTTGCGTGGAACAAAGGATTCAAGGAATACTTCGCGGTGAAGGCATGTCCGAATCCGTTTCTGATGGAGATTCTGCACGAGTACGGCGCGGGCTGTGACTGTTCGTCCATGACGGAGCTGATGCTGAGCAACGCGCTGGGAATCAGCGGCGACGATATCATGTTTTCGTCCAATGATACTCCGGCGCAGGAGTACGAATACTGCGCGAAGGTGGGCGGCATCATCAATCTGGACGACATCACGCACATCGATTTTGTGGAGGGCATTCTGGGAAAACTGCCCGAGACCATGAGCTGCCGCTACAACCCCGGCGGCGTGTTCCAGATGAGCAACGGTATCATGGACAATCCGGGCGACTCCAAGTATGGGTTTACGCCAAAGCAGCTCTTTGAAGGGTATCGCATTTTGAAGGAAAAGGGGGTGAAGCGTTTCGGGCTTCACGCGTTCCTTGCCAGCAATACAGTGACCAACGAGTATTATCCGCAGCTTGCGAAACAGCTCTTTGAGCTGGCGGTGCAGATCAAGGAGAAGGTGGGCGTGCAGCTTTCCTTCATCAACCTTTCCGGCGGTGTGGGCATCGCTTACCAGCCCGACCAGACGGCAAACGATATCCGTGAGATCGGTGCGGGCGTGCATAAGGTTTTTGATGAGGTGCTTGTGCCCGCAGGCATGGGAGATACCGCGATCTATACCGAGATGGGGCGCTTTATGACAGGGCCTTACGGCGCGCTCGTGACACAGGCGATTCACGAGAAACACACCCACAAGGAGTACATTGGTGTGGACGCCTGTGCGGTGAACCTTATGCGTCCCGCCATGTACGGCGCGTACCATCACATCACGGTGCTGGGCAAGGAGAAGGCGCCCTGTGACCACAAGTATGACGTGACCGGGTCTCTCTGCGAGAACAATGACAAGTTCGCCATTGACCGGATGCTCCCGGAGATCGAGAAAGGGGATTATCTGGTGATCCACGATACGGGCGCGCACGGTTATGCCATGGGTTATAACTATAACGGGAAATTGAAGTCGGCGGAGCTTTTGCTGAAAGAGGACGGCAGCGTGCAGCTCATCAGAAGAGCGGAGACGCCGAAGGATTATTTCGCGACGCTTGACGGGTTTGCGGTGTATGGGAAGCTGGGGGTGTAGAGCGTGTGAAAAGGTTTGGAAATCCTTTGTGAGGGGGGTCCAAACCTTTGTGGTTGCTGGGCTTTATTCTTTGATTCTATCAATATCTGTCAGGCTGATGCCGGATGCCTGTAGAATTGCCTTTAAAACTAAATAACGCTTTTCTCATAGAATCTTCGGATAATTCTTGCCAACAGCCCGGCATTATGGTAAGATATAGCTTGGTTGCAGATGGCGGTTCAGGCAGGCGGCCAATGCAGCCGGGTATAATGAGAGCTGGTGTGTCGGAATGGCAGACGAGGCAGACTCAAAATCTGTTGTGGGCAACCACGTGTGGGTTCAAGTCCCACCACCAGCATTGATTTTTAGAAATAAGACATTAGACATAATATGTTTACTGTCTTATTTTTTAAATTGTGTTGGAAAAATGGGACGGTGTGTATGAAAAATCAGAGCGAAGAGTTTGTGGAGTTCCTGTTGAACAGATTTCAAATAGAAAAGGAAAAGTTTGACAGATCCGGCGTCTATGCTTTTACCCAGCGGCTGCTTGCCTACAACTCAAATAAGATAGAGGGAAGTACGCTGACGGAGGAGCAGACAGCTTCTCTGTTTGATCACGGAATTTTGCCAAAATCTGACGATTATTACAGGGCAAAGGACGTCGAGGAGATGAACGGGCATTTTCTCATGTTCAATCGGATGCTGGATACATTGACGGAGCCGTTAACGCAGGCATTGATCAAGCAGTTTCACTATGAATTGAAATCCGGCGTATTTGAGGACCGTGCCAACGGGTATGCAATCGGTGATTATAAAAAACGTCCCAATATGATTGGCATGTATCGGACGGTAAGCCCGGAAGAAGTTGCACAGGAAATGGATGTATTGTTGGAGTGGTATCATAATCAGGAGATGAATCTCTCCGTTTTAGCCGAGTTCCATGCAAGATATGAGAGCATTCATCCATTTCAGGACGGAAACGGCAGGACCGGCAGAATGCTTCTTTTCAGGGAGTGTTTAAAGAATGGAATTTTGCCAGTGGTGATCGAAGATGCAAACAGGAATGAATATCTGGATGCATTGAAAGTGTACAGGGAAGAGAAGTCTTCGGATAAGCTGGTAGAATTATTTGAAAAGGAACAGCAATTTTATCTGGCGAAATGTAAGTATTTCATGTAAGACACGGAAAAGTTAAATGAATCGGTTTTCAGATTGCCAATCGGGAAAACAACTATCTGCTGTAGGGGCTTGAAAAATGACCGTATGCGGCGCATGATAAGTGAACCGCAGAAAACAGAGCAGAAGAACACCGATGATTGTATAGCGTCTTAATTGTTTCCTAAAAAAATCCCCCATAAATAGTATATGTAACTATTTATGGGGGATACGCTATTTACAGATCACTCTAATTGAAGAGAGAAGTTCCGTATTTTACTTTTCTGAAAATCTTAAAACCGAGTGTGCCGAAGAGAGAAAAGACAATGTAAAGCGTTGACAGCGCACCAGCGGAACCGCCCACGATAACCAATAATAAAACTCCTATATTCATATCTATATAATCTCCTTTTTCACAAATTTTCATATTTCAGATGCTGCATGGATTCAGGCAGATTGAAAACGCTTAAAAAGTGCACAGCAAAAAGCAGCACAATTTTAGGACGTTTCGTGCCAGAATGAATCGTTCTGTGTGTGTTATGTCATTGGAAAAATGCATGAAAAAGGTCGATTATTTTTGCCCGTCCTGTCTGTGGATATAATTTGCGATGATGATACCGCAAAGACGATGCGAAGGTATCTTTTGTGCCAGAAACAGCCCGGAAAGGGCGTGCTGACCTGCAGAAAGACTGCCGGGAAAGAGATGCGCCGTAATCTGTCTTACGTTGCGTGACAGAGTTCTTGCGCTGTTTTTTCTGGCAGCTGAGAGTGTTTCCACGGTGCCGGAATCCCGCGCGGAAAGAAATTTCTGGGCGGGTAAATGTCTGGACGCAGAAGTGATGGCAGATGAATGGTTTACATAATAATCCTGCCTGCCGCAGACAGCATCTGTGATCTCCGAGACGGAAGACGCGCCGGAGCAGACGCTCCAGAGGAGCAGGGTCAGTATGTAAAAAAGACATAGTGTTTTTTTGTAAGTTTTATGTGCCATCATGGGTGTTATTATAACAGAGATTGCGGGGTTAATCAAATATAATGAAAAAAGTATTGACTCCTACGTAACGTAATAGTTTATATTGATATTACCAGGCGAAAGGAGGATACGCCAATGAGGACAGTACACGAAGTGAGCAAGCTTGCCGGGGTGAGTATACGCACTCTGCAATACTATGACAAGATCGGTCTTTTGCATCCGACGGGATACACCGATGCGGGATACAGACTGTATGACGATGCGGATCTGGAACGCCTTCAGCACATCTTACTGTTTCGTGAGCTGGAGTTTCCTCTCAAGGATATCAGGGAAATGATGAATAGTCCCGACTTTGACAGGAGCAAAGCATTAGAGCAGCAGATCGAATTGCTGACGCTCAAGAAGGAACATCTGGATAACCTGATAAATTTTGCGCTTGGAATAAAAATGTTGGGAGTGAACTATATGGATTTTTCAGCTTTTGATAAAAGCAAAATCGATGCATACGCAAAACAGGCGAAAGAGCTGTATGGAAATACGCCGGAGTATAAAGAGTTTGCCGAGAAATCAAAAAACAGGACAGATGAGGAGGACAAGCTTCTTGCCGACCGCTTTATGCTATTTTTCAAGGAGGCAGGTGAAATGAGGAATACAGACCCTGCCTCGCCTGAGGCGCAGGATCTTGTGAAAAGGATACAGAATTTTATCACGGAGCATATGTATACCTGTTCCGATAAAATATTAAGCGGACTGGGAAAGATGTATTCCGGCGGCGGTGATTTTACCAGAAACATTGATGAAGCAGGCGGGGAAGGAACCGCTGCATTTGTCGATAAGGCAATTCAGATCTATTGCGGGTGAATGGCAATATGTGACAGGGAAGCTGCGGGAGTGGCTTCCGGGAGAAGGGGCTGTTTTCAGCCCCTCTTTTACCCTGTCTTTTCGCCAACTTCATTGTCTTTGATCCACAATTTCAACGATTCCACCGTGACGGAAATTTTCTCAAGCTGATCCTGAATTTTCTTAAAATCGGTGTATTCATCTGATGTGATCTGCCCATCCTCTGTAATTTCAATTAACCTTTCCTTGCATTTATCCAGCGCGTTTAAAGACGAAAGTATGCCGAGAGCGATTTCGGGCAGTCCTTTGATCTGCACTTCCGGGATGTAGTCCTGCCCGATACGGCATTCATGGGTGCAGTAATAATTGCAGAGACGGGGATTTTTATATGCCTCAGCCATAAGAACGACATCTTCCGGCTGGGGAGAGGTCGTGCCGTTTTCTATTTTCTCAATTTTACTTTCAGAAATACAGCCGATGAGTTCGCTCGCCTGTGCTCTTGTCAGCCCGGCATTTTCTCTGCTCTGAAAGTAGATATTCTTATTTTCTTTCGTAGATTTTTTGCCCATAAGAGGAATCAAAAAGGTTTATGTGATCAAGTCCATCTATTAAAATAGTTATAACAGTCGTGAACGGAAATGCAGGAGGGAGAACGAAGATGACAGTAGCCGAAAGAATTTCCCTATGCCGCTTCCTAGAAAAAATCGAAGAGCAGGAAACATACTGCGCCGCCATAGGCGTGCGGGATGTGTCAAAAATCCGTGGAAGGGAGATGACACAGGGGACCCGGAACGCAGAGGATGACAGGAAACGCGTTTGACGATACAATGGTATTGAAGGAGGAGAGAAAATGATCACATTCTTATTTTGCATGTTAATGTTGGCAGTATTCGGCAAGCTGGCGGTATTTGCTTTCCGCGCAGCATGGGGCATTACGAAGATTATCGTCTGCTTTGTATTTGCGCCGTTGTTTCTGATTATCCTGCTGATTTCGGGATTGGTTTATATCGCATTTCCGATTTTGATCATCGTGGGGATCGTCGGTCTGGTGTCATCCCGTGCCTAGGAAGATGACAAAATGTTATGTTAACTAATGAATATTGCAATTACGCGATGAATGCGCGGTAGTTGCGCGATGACATACACTAGTCAAGCCACGAAAAATGTGATATTATGTAACCTGTAAAAGGGGAACACGTATGGAACCCTGTTCATACGTGAAAGGAAGCTGCGGGAGTGATTTCGCAGTTTTCTTTATTTCCGCGGGGTATTTCACTTTATTTTAGGAAACGTCGTCGTTGTCGATTATTTGTGAGGGCTCGCGCAGTTGACATTTCTGGGGTGAGAGGCGATAATATTTTTAACGGTAAACAGAAGGTTAAAAGGCAGAGTATGCGATTATGACTTATGAGATTTTGCACGGGGAAACATTGGCGGCATCCATCACATTGCAGGGAGAATGCGAGATCTATGAGGCTCGCTTTATGCCCAGCAATTTATATTTGGAGGAGACGGACGAGTTAGACCGAAGAGTGGATAATGTGACCAATTTTTACTATTGGTGTGCCACGCGTGTGCTTACCCTTGACAGAAAATATGCCGAGGAGATTTTAAACAGCATGGGCATGGGGCAGGGAAGCGGACGGGTTCTATCTTTTGAAGGACGGTGATCAGGCGGCGGCGTTAGAGTCGGTGCGGCAGATCGGGTTAAACCAAGTGGAGGAAATCGAGGACTGGTGGTTTGGAGGAAACGCTGACCGTCGGGAAATGTTTCGGCGGCGGCTGGAGATCCTTCGCAGTTAGGAGAAAGATGCACGGTTCCATATTCCAGAAATTCCCACCAATATTTCGCAAATATCCCTATACAATCCAAACGAAACATGTTATAGTTGTTAAGGATTGTTACAAAATGTGACAAATTGTAATAAAACGCAACATAATTGTTACAAAATTGCGCGTGGAGGAGCAGTCCTTGAAAAAGAAACGAAAGAAAACGGGATTGTAAAAAACGAAAGGGAAATATCTGGAGCGGAGCAGCCGGATAAAAAGTACAAATGATAAAATCAAATAGAACAGTATTACATAGATGCCGCAGAGGAATCAGGCAGGCGGCGGCGCTTTGTCTGGCGGGTGTGCTGACACTTACGCCGGGGCTGAAGGCGGAGGCTGTGGGAGCGGGCAGTTCCATTGCCAGAGGGATTGACGTGTCCAAGCACAATCTGGGTATTGACTGGAGTCAGGTGCCTTCTTCGGGGGTATCCTTTGTCTTTGTCAAGGCGGGCAGCACGAACTCGGGCGTTGACCCTTACTTTGACGCGAATATGCGCGGTGCGAACGCGGCGGGGCTCAGAACGGGCGTGTATCTGTATTCCTACGCGGCGAACGCGGAGCAGGCGAGAGCCGAGGCGAACCAGCTCATACAGTGGATCGGCAATTATACGGTAAACTACCCGGTGGTTTTTGATGTGGAGGCGCCCTGTCACAAAAATATGTCGCAGGCACAACTGCAGGAACTGATCAACGCGTTCTGCTCGATCATTGAGGCGAACGGTTACTACCCGGTGGTGTATTCCAGCCGGAATATGTTCCGGGATAAGATCGGCAATATCGGCTATGACAAGTGGATTGCGCAGTATGCGGACGCCCTCGAGTATGACGGCGGCGCGGCGTTCTGGCAGAATACGTCCCACGGCAAGGTGGCGGGGATTCCTACCAGAGTGGATATGAATTATCAGTTTAAGGATTATGCGTCCCTGATCGTGGCGGACGGTTTTGCGCCCCGCGGCGACCAGACGGTGTTTTATGCGGGATATCGGATGCAGCGTAACTGCTGGGCGAACTGGGAAGATAAGAAGTATCATCTGGACGAGAACGGCTTTGTGCAGAAGGGCTGCTGGTTCGAGGACGAGACGGGCAGATATTTCCTCGCCACAAAGGACGGACATGCGCTTCGTGAGGATGTGACGATCGAGGGGCAGGATTATTACTTCGACGAGAATGCGGTGATGCAGAGGGGACTGGTGACCAGACCCGACGGCAACGTATATTATTACGACCCGGCGACGGGTGCGCTGCAGAGAAACGTGACGGTAAATGTGGACGGCACGGACTACACGGTAGACGGCAACGGTATTGCGGCTGTGGCTGCACCGCCGGCGGAACCTGTGCCAGAGGCGGAACCTACGCCGGAGGCGGCGCCTGCGGAAACGGCGGATGGGGCGGCTGAGGCAGCGCAGGAATCAGCTCCGGCACCGGCAGAACCGGCTTCATAAAATCAGAGGAAACGAACATATGGCAGAAGGATGCCGGTGAACCCGGTATCCTTCTGTTTGCGTCTGGCGCACATGCAGCGACTGGTTATGTTATGAAAAACCTCTTTTAAATATACCGACAATGGTATATAATAAAATCTGTATGGGCAGAGTGAAAAGAAGCAGATGCCAGAAAGGCGTGGGCGGGGAATGAACTGTAAAGAGGCAGAGAAAAAAATACCGTCCTTCCTAGATGATGAACTGGACGGAAGGGGTCTTGCGGAGTTTGTGGAACATATCGAGGACTGCCCGGAATGTATGGAAGAGCTGTCCATCCAGTTTCTGGTTGCCGAGGGTCTGGAACAGCTCGAGAAGGGCAACAATTTTAATCTGCAGAAGGCGCTTACATGGAAACTGGAAGACGCGGACGACAAGATTCGTGTCAATCGCGCCCTGCGCCGGATTCTTTTCGTGCTGGAGGCTGCCGTTGTGGTGGTGATTATTGCGGTGTTAGTTATTGTATCGGTCTGAAGGCGCTGCAGGCGGTGAAGCATTGTGGCATGTGGCGTGTACTGCCCCGGAAGCGCGGGGGGGGGGCCGGGAAATTGTGAATGCAAAGAGTGAGGCTTTGAAACAGATGGCTTTGAAACTGGTTTTGATAGATGGACACAGCATATTGAACAGGGCGTTTTACGGGGTGCCGGATCTGACCAACGGGCAGGGACTCCACACGAACGCGATTTTTGGCTTTTTAAATATTATGTTTAAGATTCTGGAGGAGGAGCAGGCGGATTATCTGGCTGTGGCTTTTGACGTCCACGCGCCCACGTTCCGGCACGAGATCTACAAGGAGTACAAGGGCACGAGAAAACCTATGCCCACGGAGCTCCGGGAGCAGGTGCCGGTGATGAAGGAACTGCTTCTTTCCATGGGAATCTGCGTGGTGGAGCAGGCGGGTCTGGAGGCGGATGACATTCTGGGCACGATTGCCAAGCGCGCGGAGCGGGAAGGGATGGAAGTCTCGCTCGTGTCGGGGGACAGGGATCTGCTGCAGGTGGCGACGGACCATATCCGCATCCGCATTCCCAAGACCAAGGGCGGCAGGACACAGGTGGAAGATTATTACGCGAAGGATGTGGAAGCGGCTTATCAGGTCAATCCGATCCAGTTTATCGACTTAAAGGCGCTGATGGGGGATACGGCTGACAACATTCCCGGGGTGCCGAAGGTGGGGGAAAAGACAGCCACAGAGCTGATGGTCACCTATGGGTCATTGGAAAATATTTATGCCCATGTGAAGGAGATTTCTAAAAAGTCGATCCGGGAATCTTTGATTGCGAACCGGGATCTGGCGGATTTGAGCAAGGTGCTGGCGACCATCAACGTGGATGCGGAGATTGCTTTTGATTTTGAAAAGGCGAAGATCGGTGATTTCTATACCGAGGAAGCCTATGTGCTGTGTAAGAAACTGGAGTTTAAGAATATCCTGTCCCGCTTTTCCAAGGATGTGTCGGTGTCAAACAGGCAGGAGACTTATTTTCAGACCGTGACAGAAAAGGCGGATGTGGAAGCGCTTTTTCATTCCTGCGGGGAAAAGCGGGAAGGCGAGGAGCGTGGTCGCAGGATCGGGCTTGCGGTTTTCCGGGACGGGAAAGAGGCGGGCGGCTGTATGGGTATTGCGCTTGCGCCGGAGGAAAACAAGGTGGCGTTTATTCCCTGTCAGGGAGAGGTGACGGAAAGCTACCTGAAGGAACGGCTGGCGGCATGGAACAGGGATGAGTTATGTAAACTAAGCGTATTTGATATAAAAGCCCTCTATGATATGATGGAAGAACCGGGGGAAGAGAGCATGTGGCAGGATGAGGCGGGCGTGCAGGATGTGCTGAAGCCTTACCGCCACAGGAAATACTTTGATATACTGATTGCGGCGTACCTGATCAATCCGTTAAAGAGCGACTATCAGACGGAGGATATCGCGGGCGAGTATCTGTCGCTCACGATTCCGGACAGGACACAGGTCTGCGGGAAAGGCAGTTTTGCGGCGGCTTATGAAAAGAACCCGGAGGAATTTGCGCAGTACGCCTGCTATCAGGCTTATGTCTGTCTGGCGGCGGCGCGTATTCTTGACGAAAAACTGACAGAGCAGGGGATGGACAGGCTCTTTTACGAGATTGAGATGCCGCTTTCCCGGGTGCTTTATGATATGGAACGGTACGGGGTACTGGTGCAGCCGGCGGAACTGAGCGCTTACGGGGAGGCGCTCTCCGGGAGAATCACCGAACTGGAGCAGGCGGTTTACAGGCAGGCGGACTGCACGTTCAATATCAATTCCCCGAAACAGCTTGCGGAGATCCTTTTTGATAAAATGGGCATCAAGGGCGGCAAAAAGACAAAGACGGGATATTCCACGGCGGCTGATGTATTGGAGAAGCTGGCGCCGGACTATCCGATCGTATCTGACATACTGGAATACCGGGGGCTGATGAAATTAAAGTCCACTTACGCGGAGGGGCTTTCCGGCTGTATTGCTTCTGACGGCAGGATTCATTCCACTTTTAACCAGACCATTACCGCCACGGGGCGGCTCAGTTCGACAGAGCCGAACTTACAGAACATCCCCATGCGCATGGAGCTGGGACGGCGGATCCGGAAAGTGTTTGTGCCAAAAGACGGGTATCTTTTCATGGATGCGGATTACTCCCAGATCGAGCTGCGGATTCTGGCGCATATGTCCGAGGATGCGCAGTTAATCGAGGCGTACCGTATGGAGGAGGACATTCACCGAATTACCGCTTCCAAGGTGTTCCACACCCCTTTTGAGGAGGTGACGGACTTACAGAGGCGGAATGCCAAGGCGGTCAATTTCGGCATTGTCTACGGCATCAGTTCTTTCGGATTAAGTCAGGACCTGAGTATCTCCAAGAAAGAGGCGGCAGAATATATTGAGCAGTATTTCGAGACGTATCCGGGGGTCAAGCGGTTTCTGGATCATATGGTGGCGGAGGCGAAGGAGAAGGGATATGTCACAACGATGTACGGGCGCAGACGCCCGATCCCGGAGCTGTCCTCCAACAATTTCATGCAGCGTTCCTTCGGCGAGCGGGTGGCAATGAATTCACCGATTCAGGGGACGGCGGCGGACATTATGAAGATCGCCATGATCCGGGTGTGGGAAAGCCTGCACAGGGAAAACCTGAAATCCCGGCTGATTTTGCAGGTACACGATGAACTGCTGATTGAGACGGAGGCGGGGGAGGAAGAACAGGTCCGCCGGATTCTCACGGAACAGATGCAGCAGGCGGCGGAACTTTCCGTGCGGCTGGAAATCGATCTGCACACGGGAACAGACTGGTATGAGGCGAAATAACAATGCGGGAAGAACTTCTAATTAACCATATGAAAGTAATCGGAGTTACGGGCGGCGTGGGCGCGGGGAAGTCGGCTGTTCTCGACTGGCTGGACAAACGTCCCGGCTGCCGTGTCATCATGGCAGATCAGACAGCGCATCGTCTGGAGGAGCCGGGAGAGGCGTGTTACGAGCCATTGACAGCCCTTCTGGGAACGGAAATTCTGGATGCGTCGGGCAGGATTGACAAGGGGAAGATGGCGGCGCGGATTTTCGGGGACAGCGGGCTGCTGCAGAAGGTGAACGGGATCGTGCATCCTGCGGTGAAGGCGTATCTGCTGCATCAGATTGAAAAAGAGCGGGCGGCGGGAAAGCTGTCGCTGCTGTTTATAGAGGCGGCGCTTCTGATCGAGGAAGGCTACGGGGAGATTGTGGACGAGCTGTGGTATATCTGCTCGGAGGAATCCATCCGGAGGCGGAGGCTGAGAGAGAGCCGCGGTTATACAGACGAGAAAATAGATTCCATTTTTAAGAGTCAGCTTTCGGAACAGGATTTTCGGACGCACTGTGATGTGGTGATAGAGAATAACGGGACACTTGAAGAAGTTTATACACAAATAGAGAAAGAATTGGGGGAATACCAGTGGCAGAAGCAATGAAATTTCCGGGACAGTTAGTGTTTGGTCTGGATATCGGGACAAGGAGCATCGTGGGTACGGTAGGATACCGCACGGGCGGCAAATTCCATGTGGTGACGCAGAGCATCAGAGAGCATGGGACGAGAGCCATGCTGGACGGGCAGATCCATGATATTTATAAGGTGGGCGGCACCATAAAGGAGGTCAAGGCGGAGCTGGAGGAACGGATCGGCAGAACGCTCAAGGACGTCTGTATCGCGGCGGCAGGCCGTGTGCTGCAGACGGTGACGCTGCGTGTCGATCAGGAGATGGAGAACGAGCGGGAAATCACGGGAGAAGATATTTACGCGCTGGATTCCATGGGCGTGGAGAGGGCGTATCAGGAATTTCTGGAAAAGAACGACATGGATATGAAGTTCTACTGCGTGGGATATTCTATTGTGCGCTATTATATGAACGGCTACACGATAGGAAATCTGGAGGGACACAAGGCAAAGACCATCGGTGCGGATCTGATCGCCACCTTCCTGCCGGAGGACGTGGTGGACGGTCTCTACAAGGCGGTGTCCGTTGCGGGGCTTGAGGTGGTGAACCTGACGCTGGAACCGATTGCAGCGATTCAGGTGGCGATCCCGGAGATGTACCGCATGTTAAATATTGCGCTGGTGGATGTGGGCGCGGGCACTTCCGATATTTCCGTCACGAGGGACGGCAGTATCATCGCTTACGGCATGATTCCCATTGCGGGCGATTCCCTCACGGAAGTGGTGGCGAAGCACTGTCTGGTGGACTTTGCCACGGCGGAGCAGATCAAGCGGGATACCGGCGTGAAGGATGTGATCGAGTATAAGGATATCATGGGGCTGAAGCAGACCATCACCAAAGAGGAAGTGGAGCGCGTGGTGTCTGATGTGATCGAGAACATGACAAGTCAGGTGGCAGCCAAAATTAAGGAGCTCAACGGCGATAAATCTGTCAGCGCCGTGTTCGTGGTGGGCGGCGGTGGCAGGCTGCCGGGTTACACGCAGGCTCTGGCGGCGAAGCTGGAGCTTCAGAACGAGCGTGTGGCGGTCAGAGGTGAGGAAGTGATGATGGGCATAGAGTTTCTGGAGGAGGACGCCAGAAAGGATTCCCTGATGGTGACGCCCATCGGTATCTGCTTAAGCTTTTACGAGCAGAGCAATAACTTTATCTTTGTCTATTTCAATGACCAGCGTGTCAAGATTTATGATAACAGCAAGGCGGCTGTGGTGGACGCGGCGATGCAGGCGGAGTTTGCCAGCGACGGACTGTTCCCGAAGCGCGGAAAGGAACTGAACTTTACGGTGAACGGGAAACCCCGTATTGCCAGAGGAGATTTCGGGGAGGCGGCGCGGATTACCGTCAACGGCAACGAGGCGGATATCTACACCCAGATTCACGCCAACGACCAGATACGCGTGGTGGAATCGACTGCCGGGGAGCCGGCGCAGATGACCCTCGGACAACTGCCGGAGTTTGGTTCCAAGATGTGGGTTGAGGTGAATGAGAAAAAGGTGGATCTGCCCAAGTTCGCCAGTGTCAACGGGGAGCTGCAGTCCGGGTACTATGAGATTCAGGAAAACGACGAGATCGAGATTCTCGGCTACTATACGGTGCGCCAGATTTCTGAGTTCATGGATGTGGTGATCGACTGGAACATGAATATCTATGTCAACAATAAGATCGCGGATATGGATACGAAGGTGTATGAGAACTTTTCGGTGATCTGGACAATGGAGGAGCTGCAGTTATCCGATGTGGAGTTCTACGAGCAGACCCGGACGGATGACCAGACGGAGGCGGAGCAGTCGGACAGACCGGCGGGAACGGCGGGATTCTCCATGGCGAAGAATGTCTCTGTGGTGGACAAGGCAGGAAACGGGGCAGCGGATGGAGCGGAAAATGCGGCTGCATCCGAAAACGACGCGGAGAGCCAGCCTGCAGGTGATGCGGCGGGAACGGCGGAGCATGGCAAGGCGATAGCAGAGCAGAAGCCGAAAGGCGCCAGAATTGTGATGGGTCCCGGTGTGAAGCGCGCCGAGGAGGAAGCGAAGGCAAAAGCGAGAGCGAAGGAGGAGGCGGCTGCCCGTGCGAAGGCGGAGGAAGAAAAGCGCAGGGAAGAGATTCTGAACAAGAATGTACCCGTTTCCATGATCGTGACCGTGAACGGCGAACAGATCAAGCTGACCGGCAAGAAAAATTATGTGTTTGTGGATGTGTTTGAGCATATTGACTTCGACCTGTCAAAGCCCGAGGGCAGCGGCATTGTAACCAACTTAAACGGCAGGGGCGCACAGTATATGGAGAGCATCAAGAGCGGCGATGTGATCGAGATTTACTGGAAAAAATAAGGAAAAAGAAGGGCGGCTATGAGAGAGGTCTGTAGCTGCGGAAGGTTTACATAATTATGAGACTATGCAGTATTGCCAGCGGCAGCAGCGGAAACTGCGTCTATGTGGGCAGCGATACCACCCATCTTCTGATGGATGTGGGAATCAGCGGCAAACGGACGGAAGCCGGGCTTGCCGAACTGGGGCTGACCATGAAGGATATCGACGCGATCTGCATCACCCATGAGCACGCCGATCATATAAGCGGGCTGGGGGTGCTTTCCAGAAAATACGGGGTGCCCGTCTACGCGACGCGCGGAACGCTGGAAGCCATCAGACAGATGTCCTCCCTCGGGCGGATCGACGACTCCCTTTTTCGGGTTGTCACGCCCGATGAGAGGTGCATCATCAAGGATATCTCGCTCTATCCCGTGCGCACGTCCCATGACGCGGCGGATCCCGTGGCGTACCGCATCGATCACGACGGGCGGCGGATCGGGATTCTCACGGATCTGGGTTGCTATACGGACTATACCGTGGAGTGTCTGAGGAATCTTGACCTTCTGTATCTGGAAGCAAACCACGACGTGCACATGCTGCAGGTAGGTCCTTACCCCTATTATCTGAAGCAGCGGATTCTGGGGGAGAGAGGGCATCTGTCTAATGAGACGGCGGGAAAGCTTTTAAGCCGCCTTCTGCATGACAATATGCAGGCGATTGTGCTAGGGCACCTGAGCAAGGAAAACAATCTGCCGGAGCTTGCCTACGAGTCGGTGCGTGTGGAGGTCACCATGTCGGACACGGATTATAACGGCAATGATTTTCCGCTCTATGTGGCGAAGCGGGATGTGGTGTCGGAAGTGATTGAGGTGCGGTAGGGAATGTGTGATATCGGTTATACAGGGTAGGAAGGGATCGCTTTTGCGGTCCTTTTTTTGATCCAAAAATGTTGGCTACTTTACTGACGGCGGCGATGACGGCTTCCATGCTTGCAGGCTGTGGCGATCGGGGGTGTTTCTTTGCGTTTGAAAGAGGAAGGAATGAATTGAGGAACTGGATGCTGTCTATGGAGCCTGTGACACGGGGACTATAAACCTTTAGTGGGCAGGGTTTCGGAGGCGGAACTGAGAAAGATGCTTGCGGAGACAAATCTGTGATTGACATGCGGCGAAGAAATCGCTACGATCTATTAGAGAGGGAAAAAAGATTCTGACACAGACGGAGGATAAAATGGAAAATGTATTTGTGATGGAACATCCGTTAATTCAGCATAAGATTTCGCAGATCAGGGACATCGGCACCGGCACGAACGAATTCAGGAAATGTATCGAGGAGATCGCCATGCTGATGGGCTATGAGGCGCTCAGGGATCTTCCGCTTCAGGATGTGGAGGTGGAGACGCCGATTGAGACCTGCATGTCGCCGAGAATTGCGGGAAAGAAACTGGCGGTGGTGCCGATTCTGCGCGCGGGGCTTGGTATGGTAAACGGTATTCTCGCGCTGGTGCCGAGCGCCAAGGTGGGGCATATCGGACTGTACAGGGATCCCGAGACGCACGAACCGCACGAGTATTACTGTAAGCTGCCAGAACCCATTGACCAGAGGACCATCATCGTGCTGGATCCCATGCTCGCCACGGGCGGTTCCGGGTCGCAGGCGGTGCGCTTCATCAAGGAGCACGGGGGCAGAAATATCAAGTTTATGTGCATTATCGCGGCGCCGGAGGGCGTGGAGCGGATGAGGAGGGATCACCCGGACGTGCAGATTTATATCGGGCATATCGACCGCTGTCTGAACGAGAATGCCTATATCTGTCCCGGTGTGGGCGATGCCGGAGACAGGATCTTTGGGACAAAATAACTGTTGCGAAAGAAAACAGGCGGCTTAGAAAGGGAAAGAAAAGAGGAGACTATGAAAAAGACAATTATCACGGTAGTTGGAAAAGACACAGTGGGTATTATTGCGAAGGTATGCACATATCTGGCGGACAACAGGATCAATATTCTGGATATCTCCCAGACCATCGTGCAGGGGTTCTTTAACATGATGATGATCGTGGACACGAACCAGACCGACAAGGATTTCGGGGTGATTGTGGACGAACTGAACGCGCTCGGCGAGGAGATCGGTGTTGTCATCAAGTGCCAGAAAGAAGAGATATTCGACCAGATGCACAGGATTTAGGGGGAGAGAAAAAACCATGATAAATTTATTTGAGGTGGCTGAAACCAATGAAATGATCGCCAAGGAAAATCTGGATGTGCGCACCATCACGTTGGGAATCAGCCTTTTGGACTGTATTGACGGTGACTTGAAAAGAGTAAACGAACAGGTTTACGAGAAGATCACCGAAACGGCGAAGGATCTGGTAAAGACCGGGGAGGCGATTGAGAAGGAATTCGGCATTCCCATAGTCAATAAGAGAATCTCCGTCACGCCGATAGCGCTTGTGGGCGGCGCGGCATGTAAGGGCAGCGAGGATTTTGTGACGCTGGCAAAAACCATGGACCGGGCGTCACAGGCGGTAGGGGTCAACCTGATCGGCGGTTATTCCGCGCTTGTGTCAAAGGGCATGACGAAGGCGGACGAGATGCTGATCCGTTCGATTCCGCAGGCGTTGCACGCCACGGAGCGGGTCTGCAGTTCCGTGAATCTGGGTTCCACCAAGACCGGCATCAATATGGACGCCGTGCGGCTGATGGGAGATATCATCAAGGAGACGGCTCTGATCAGCAAAGAACAGGACAGCGCCGACTGCATGAAACTGGTGGTGTTCTGCAATGCGCCGGACGATAATCCCTTTATGGCGGGGGCGTTCCACGGCGTGACCGAGGCGGACGCGGTGATCAATGTGGGCGTCAGCGGCCCGGGCGTGGTCAAGACAGCCCTGCAGCGGGTGCGGGGCGAGAATTTTGAGGTGCTCTGCGAGACAATCAAAAAGACCGCTTTCAAAGTGACGCGGGTGGGGCAGCTTGTGGCGCAGGAGGCGTCCCGGATGTTACACATTCCCTTCGGTATCGTGGATTTGTCCCTTGCGCCCACGCCTGCCATCGGGGACAGCGTGGCGGACATTTTATGTGAGATTGGTCTGGAATATGCGGGTGCGCCGGGAACGACGGCGGCGCTTGCGCTTTTAAACGATCAGGTGAAAAAGGGCGGCGTGATGGCGTCCTCCTATGTGGGAGGCCTGAGCGGCGCGTTTATCCCCGTCAGCGAGGATCAAGGCATGATCGATGCGGTGACGGCGGGTGCGCTCACCATAGAGAAACTGGAGGCCATGACCTGCGTCTGCTCCGTGGGGCTTGACATGCTGGCGATTCCCGGCGATACGCCCAACACGACGATTGCGGGCATCATTGCGGACGAGATGGCGATCGGCATGGTGAACCAGAAGACCACGGCAGTACGTATTATCCCTGCCATCGGCAAGGGCGTCGGGGAGAAGGTGGAGTTTGGCGGGCTGTTCGGCTATGCGCCGGTGATGCCGGTAAACGGGTTTTCCTGCGAGGCGTTTGTGAACCGCGGGGGACGGATCCCCGCGCCGATCCACAGCTTCAAAAACTAGTTCAGCCAGACCGCATCTGTTCGTCAAATCATGCTTGCATGAATTTGACGGGCGGTTGACATTCCGTCATATTACAGACTATAATAGAGAGGGTTTGAAAACCAATAAAATACATACGAGGGAGGACTTTTTATGAAAAAGTTATCTGTAAAGAGCGTCGTTGCGATCGGTATCGGCGCGGCACTGTTCTTCGTTCTCGGTAAGGTTGCGATTCCGTCGCCCGTGCCGAACACGAACATCAGCTTACAGTATGCGATCGAGGCGGTGTTTGCCACACTCTTCGGACCCATTGCGGGCGTTGTCATCGGCTTTATCGGTCATACGCTGATCGACGCGACGAGTTACGGTCCATGGTGGAGCTGGATTATCGCTTCCGCATTTGTAGGACTGGTGATCGGTCTTTTAACTATGAAGATGAACGTGGAAGAAGGGATTGACAGCAAGAAGCTGATCCGCTTCAATGTGGCGCAGGTGATCGCGCATGTTCTGGCGTGGGGACTGGTGGCGCCCGTGCTGGATATTCTGATCTATGCGGAGCCGGTCGAAAAGCTGTTTGCACAGGGACTGATGGCTGCGGTAGCAAATATCATTACCACCGGCGTAGTGGGAACCCTGCTGCTGCTCGGCTATGCCAAGACCGTGGTGAAGAAGGGGTCTCTGGAGAAAGAGGACTAAGAGGAAAATTAAGACAGATTCGGGGGAACTTCCCTCGAATCTGTTTGCGCGTATAAGCAGAGAAGGAAGTCCTGCGAAGCAGGCATCATGCTTGCATGATTGCGTGCGGCGTAGGACTTACGGCGAGCAACGCGAGTGAGAGATGCGAAGCATCTCGATCTGCTTATACGTATAAGCAGAGAAGGAAGTCCTGCGAAGCATCTCGATCTGCTTATACATGTAAGTGAGAAGGAAGGCATACGAAGCGAACAAAATACAATAAGGAGAAACGACATGGCGGAGCCTATCATTTCTTTTAAGGATTACGGATTTCAGTATCTGGCGCAGGCCAGTCCCACGCTTTATCACATCAATCTGGACATTTACCCGGGAGAAAAAGTGCTGATTGCGGGCGCGTCCGGCAGCGGCAAAAGCACCGTTGGGAGCTGTATCAACGGACTGATTCCCTATGCCTACCCGGGAGAGAGCACGGGATCGCTTCTGGTGGGCGGAAAAGACCCGGCGAAGGAGAGCATTTTTGAGCTGAGCCAGATTGTGGGAACGGTTTTGCAGGATACGGACGGGCAGTTTATCGGGCTGACGGTGGGAGAGGACATTGCCTTTGCGCTGGAAAACGACTGTGTGCCGCAGGACGACATGAAGGAGACGGTGCGGGAGGTGGCGAAGTTAGTAGATATCGACCACCATCTGGAGTACGCGCCCCACGAGCTTTCCGGCGGACAGAAGCAGCGGGTCAGTCTGGCGGGCGTCATGGTGGAGAACGTGCAGGCGCTCCTCTTTGATGAGCCGCTGGCAAACTTGGATCCGGCGGCGGGCAGGGCGACCATAGAGCTGATTGACCACATACAGGAGCGCACCGGGGCGGCTGTGATTATCATTGAGCACCGTCTGGAAGATGTGCTCTGGCGCAGAGTGGACCGTATCGTGCTGATGGATGAGGGCAGGGTTGTGGCGGATATGCCCACCAAAGATTTTCTGACCGGGAAGATGCTGTTGGAGCACGGCATCCGGGAACCGCTCTATCTGACGGCGCTGCGCTATGCGGGCGTCCCTGTCACGAAGGAGATCGAGCCCCAGCATGTGGGTAGTCTGCGGCTATCCACAGAGCAGAAAGAAAGGGTGTTAAGCTGGTATCTGGCAAACGACGGATACGAGAAAGAAGAAAAAGAGAATCCAGTGCTCCTCAGTGTGGAGAACCTCACATTCGGCTATACGCCGGAGAGAACCAATCTTAGGGATGTGAGTTTTTCCGTGAGAGAGGGCGAGATGGTCAGTATCGTCGGCAAAAACGGCGCGGGAAAGAGCACGCTGGCAAAGCTGATCTGCGGATTTGAGAAGCCAACGGCGGGCAGGATCTGCCTTTCCGGCAGGGATATTTCGGGCGATACCATCAAGGAGCGGGCGCAGAGAATCGGCTATGTGATGCAGAATCCAAATCAGATGATCTCCAAGCCCTTGATCTGGGACGAGGTGGAGATGGCGCTTTTAGCCGGAAACATGAGCGCGGAGGAGAGAAAGGAGCGGGTGGAGGAAACCTTGAAAATCTGTGGGCTTTACCATTTTCGCAAATGGCCGGTGTCGGCGCTTTCCTTCGGACAGAAAAAGCGCGTGACGATCGCGGGTATTCTGGTGCAGCGCCCGCAGATGATTATTCTGGATGAGCCGACGGCGGGGCAGGACTATCATCACTACACGGAGATTATGGAGTTTTTGAAGGAACTGAACGCGCAGGGCTTTACGATCGTGATGATTACCCACGACATGCATCTGATGTTAGAGTACACGCCAAGAGCCATCGTGTTTTGCGAGGGAGAGCTGCTTGCGGACACCACGGCGGCACATGTGCTGAACGACCCGGAACTGGTGGAGCGGGCGAATCTGAAGGAGACAAGTCTTTACACGCTGAGTGTGGCGTGCGGCATAGAAAATCCGCAGGAATTTACGGAACGGTTTATCGCCTACGAGGAAGCGCACAGAAAAACGGAGGAGGGGTGAGATGGCGAGAGTTGCGGTATTAAACTATATCAGACGGCCGAGCCCGGTTCACGAGCTGACGGGTACCACGAAACTGATCTTTTTCCTTGCGTGGAGCGTGGCGTCCATGGTGACTTTTGACACCCGGATACTCGTCTGTATGCTTGTGATCAGCGCAGTGATTTTTCGGATCAGCCAGATCCGGATCAGGGATATCAGCGTGGTTCTCGGGCTGGCGGCGGTCTTTCTTCTGCTCAACAATATTTTCATTTACCTGTTTACGCCGGAGTACGGGGTGGAACTCTATGAGAGCAGGACGGTGCTTCTCTCCGGGGTGGGCAGATATACGGTCACGGCGCAGCAGTTGTTCTATCACTTGAATGTGACGCTCAAAGTGATCTGCGTGGTGCCGGTGGCGCTTCTTTTTATCGCCTGTACGGATCCGAGCGAGTTTGCGGCTTCCCTTTCCCGGATCGGGGTGAGCTACCGGGCTGGTTATGCGGTGAGTCTGGCGCTCCGCTATATCCCCGACGTACAGCGGGAGTACACGAATATCAGTCAGGCGCAGCAGGCGAGAGGCATCGACCTGTCGGGCAAGGATAAACTCTTTACGAGATTGAAAAATTCGGTGGCGATTCTTCTGCCCCTTGTGATGTCCAGCCTAAACCGCATTGAGACGGTGAGCAACGCAATGGAGCTTAGAGGGTTTGGCAAGGAGAAAAAGCGGACATGGTATACATACCGCAGCCTGAAACGAAATGACTGGCTGACGATCGGCTTTGCGGTGGTGATTCTGGTCATTGATCTGACGGTGACTTTCTGGGACGGGAGCCGGTATTATAATCCGTTCCTTTAGAATTTGGAGGGAAAATGAAACTTCTTGTAATCGGCGGCAGTTATTTTTATGGCAGGGTTTTTGTGATGGAGGCGGCGAAGGCGCACGAGATCACCGTGTGGAACCGGGGCACTTACTCTATGGAGGCGTTCGGCGTCAGACAGATTCGGGCGGACAGACATGAGCGGCCCGCGGTCTGCGACGAGGATTATGATGCAGTCATTGATTTCTGTGCCTATGCGCCCGGGGACGTGCGGGACACCGTAGAAAATATCACGGGAAAGATCGGGCAGTATGTGCTCATCAGCACGGTGGATGTGTATGAGCGGAATCCTGCCGTCATCAAGCGGGAGGACACACCGTTTGAGGAGAGAGACATTGCCGGGGAGGCGGGGGCTTATATTGCGGGGAAGGCGGCTTTGGAGCGGGAGCTGGCGGAAATCTGCAGCGCCAGAGGGATTCCTTACACAGCGCTTCGTCCGGCGATTCTCTATGGGCCCTTCAACTATGCGCCGAGGGAGTCGGCTTATATCCAGATGCTGCTGCAAAACCATGCGCTGCCCCGGTTTACGGACGCGCAGGGGCGGTTTCAGTTTGTCTATGTGAAAGATGCGGCGCAGGCGGTTCTTGCGTGCCTTTTAAATGAGAGGGCTTATGGGCAGGCGTACAATCTGTGTCAGGATGAGATCATTACCTATGATATGTTTTTTGATACGTTAAAGCGTGTGGCACAGCCGGAAGATCTGGAAGGACTGACGGAAGTGCCGCTCACAGTGGAACAGGCTGTGGCGCAAGGCGTGCCGGTGCCCTTCCCCGCCATGGCGGAGGAGACGCATCTGTGCGATAATGCAAAAGGAAAGGTAGCGCTTGGTTTGGTTTACACGGATTTTGAGGAGGGTATGCGCAGGACATACAAGGCGTTTCGGAATGTGTATGTACAGTGAAAGAGAATAAGCGATAGGCGGTGGTTGAAGAGCAGGACTTTTCCACCGCCTTTTTCTGTGGATCAGGACAGACTGACACCTTGACAAACAGTTGTGGTTAGTGTAAGCTAACAATGAAAATTGGAAGAAAAAAGGAACAGCGGAATGGAGTGTGGCAGATGACATTGGATCAGAGCGCAGTGGGAAAAGAAGTAAAAATCATAAAGGTTGGCGGCGAGGGTCAGCTTCGCGTCAGACTTCTCGACATGGGACTGATTCCGCAGACGAAAGTCAAGGTGCAGAAGGTGGCTCCCATGGGCGATCCGATTGAGATTCATCTGCGGGGGTATGAGCTGACGCTGCGCAAGCAGGATGCGGCGAGAATCGAAGTGGCTGAGGTATAGAAAGGCAGCCGTATCGTTTCGACAGAATTGTGACGGGAAAATAGAACGGAAGAGGGATAAATGGCATGATATATGCATTGGCAGGCAATCAGAACAGCGGCAAGACCACCTTGTTTAACCAGCTCACGGGTTCCAATCAACACGTGGGCAATTTCCCGGGCGTGACGGTGGACTCCAAGATGGGAGAGATCCGGGGCGAGAAGGGAAACGCGGTGGTGGATCTGCCGGGTATTTATTCCATCAGACCTTATACCAACGAGGAGATTGTGACCCGCAGCTTTATTCTGCAGGAGAAGCCGGACGGGATCATCAATATTGTGGATGCCACCAATATCGAGAGAAATCTCTACCTGACGCTGCAGCTTCTGGAGTTACATATTCCCATGGTGATCGCGCTCAATATGATGGACGAGGTGCGGGGCAACGGTGGTACCATAGATATCGGAAAGATGGAGGAGTCGCTTGGTGTGCCGGTGGTGGCAATCAGCGCGGCGAAAAACGAAGGCATCGAGGATCTGATCGGGGCGATCCGGGAGGTGGCGTCGCGGCGCATTTACCCGAAAGTGACGGATTTCTGCGAGAAAGGCCCGGTGCACCGCTGTATCCATGCGGTCAGCCATCAGGTGGAGGACCATGCGGAGCGGGTCGGTATGTCGCCCCGTTTCGCGGCGACGAAGATCGTGGAAGGGGACGCGGAGATCATAGACAGACTGGCGCTGTCCGAAAACGAACTGGATCTGATGGAGCACAGCATTGTGGAGATGGAGCAGGACAGCGGGATGGACAGGAATGCCGCGCTTGCCGCCATGCGCTATGATTTTATCGAGCGGATCTGCGGGCAGGCGGTGATCAAGTGCAGGGAGAGCAGGGAGCATGTGAGGAGCATGAGAATCGACAGTGTGCTCACCCACAAGTATTTTGCGATTCCTGCGTTTGTGCTGATTATGATGGTGGTGTTTTATCTCACCTTCGGACTGATCGGCAGTTTTTTGAGTGACCTCTTAAGTCTCGGGATTGACGCCTTGTCAGGGGTGACGGAACGGGCGCTGACCGATTACGGCATCAATCCGGTGGTGAAGAGTCTGGTGATCGACGGCATTTTTACGGGCGTGGGAAGTGTGTTGAGTTTCCTGCCTATTATCGTAATTTTGTTTTTCTTTCTGTCCATTTTGGAGGACTCAGGCTACATGGCGCGGATTGCCTTTGTGATGGACAGACCGCTTAGAAAGATCGGTCTTTCGGGAAAGAGTTTCGTGTCCATGCTGATCGGCTTCGGCTGCAGCGTGCCGGCGGTCATGTCCACCCGGACGCTCTCCTCTGACAGGGATAAGAAAATGACAATCATGCTGATCCCCTTTATCAGCTGCTCGGCGAAGATTCCGATCTACGCGCTGTTTGCGGCGGCATTTTTTGAGAGAAAGGGCGTCCTTGTGATGCTGGCGCTCTACACGTTCGGGATTCTGACAGGGCTGTTGTGCGCCGTGGTTTTAAAGAAAACGGTGTTTCGGGGAAGTTCCATGCCTTTTATGATGGAGCTGCCCAATTACCGTTTCCCTTCCGCAAAGAGCGTGCTGCTCTTGATGTGGGACAAGGCGAAGGACTTTGTACAGCGGGCGTTTACGGTGATTTTTGTGGCGACGCTGGTGATCTGGTTTTTACAGACCTTTGATATGCGCTTCAATGTGGTGACGGACTCCGGGCAGAGCCTGCTCGCCATGATCGGCAAGCTGATTGCGCCGCTCTTTATCCCGCTTGGGTTTGGCGACTGGCGGGCGGCAACCGCGCTGATCGGCGGCTTCACGGCGAAGGAGGCGGTGGTGAGCACGCTGGGCGTTCTGACCGGTTCTTCCATGTCCGGTTTGAGCGGGACGCTTGGGCAGATTTTTTCGCCGGTATCGGCGGTCAGCTTTCTCGTGTTTACCCTGCTCTATACGCCCTGCGTGGCGGCGGTGGCGACCATTAAGCGGGAGCTTGGCTCCGCGTTAAAGACTTTCGGCGTGGTATGTATGCAATGTGGTGTGGCGTGGCTTGCCGCTTTTGTGGTGTATCAGATTTTGCGGCTGGCAGGGGGGTGACAGGATGAATGCAAATCCCGCAAAGATGGAAAAACAACTTTACAAACTGGCGAAAAAAGGAGATCTGGATGCGCTGTCAGCGTTGAACGATTATTATGAGAAATGCGTGACAGAGGCAAAGACACCGAAGGAATCGTCCAAAATACGGCAGAAGGCGCTGAAAGCGGCTCTGCTTGGCGCCGCGCAAAACAGCCCGTACTGGCTCATAGTGGCGGGGGAAATGTACCGTTATGGCGTGGGGACGGAGAAAAATGAGAAAAAGGCGTTCTCCTATTACGAGAAAGCGGCGGCTCTCGGTGACGTGGATGGCATTGTCAAGATCGGACGCGCATGGATGAATGGAATCGGCGTTCCTACCGATTATCAGAAATCTTTGTATTATTTTGAAAGGGCGGCGGCACAGGATAATCCGGAAGCGATGGTTCTGACCGCCTATCAGTATGAAAACGGAAAAGGCGTGGATGTCAATTTTGAGAAATCGCTGGAGTGGCTTGCGCGGGCTGAGCGCAGCTGCAGGCTGCGGCTGGAAGGAGAATTGCCGGAAACAGACAGAAACTATTATGAATCGCTGTTGGAGGATGTGGATCATAAAAGACTGCATTGCGAATCCGCTGCCTGTGTGGAACGGATCGGGAGAGAAGGCTGCCCCATGGAACAGCGGCAAAAGGCTCTTTCGCGGCTTTCAGAGCTTGCCCATGAAAAGAACGACTGGCGCGCGCAGGTGAGCATAGGAATCCTGTATGAAGAGGGGACATTCGTCGCACAGGATGAGCGGAAGGCGTTGGAATATTATCTTATGGCGGCGGAAAACGGCTCAACCGGGGCGATGAACAATATCGGCAATTTGTATCTGCATGGAAAAGGAGTTGCAAAGGACTACGACAAGGCATTTGCATGGTATCAGAAAGCGGCTGAGCTGTCTGGAAACGCAGCGGCGCAGTGCTCTCTTGGGATGTGTTATCAGTACGGGTATGGAACAAAAATGGATTATGAAAAGGCGCGCCGTTTCTATGAGCAGTCCGCAAAACAGGGACTCGGACTTGCCTATTACCGAATGGGGCTTCTGTATGAACAGGGACTTGGCGTGGCGAAGGATATTCGGATTGCAAAACAGTATTTTGGGGAGGCATTGGACCGGGGTTGCCGGGAAGCGGCGATGAAATTGTGAGTAAGCTCTGTCGTAAGACTTTACTCTCTTTTCATATTAGGTAATATTGTTTGATTTAAAAGGAAAATCTTTTTTGAAAAATAATAAAGTCCTTGCATTTTGGAAAAGAAGATAGTAGTATGAAATAAATGGAAAACGTTTTCTTCCTGTGCGGGGGGTGCGGGAAATCTGGAAAGGAAGGTATCTTATGGATTTTAATGCGGTGTATCACAGGGCGAACGACAATTACTGCTATCCGCTGGACGAGGAGCGGCTTGTCATCAATATCAGGACGGGATACGACGTTAAGTATGTGAACATTATCCACGGTGATCCCTTTAAGTCGGGGATTCTTGGCGGCGGGGAGAGCTGGGACGGGGAAGCGCTGAATATCCCTTTTAAAAAGCGGTTAAAAAACCAGCTCTGGTGGACGACCACCATCAGACCCGAATTTAAGCGGTTAAAATACTATTTTGAACTGCAGACGGAGGACGAGCGGTGGTTTTATTTTGAGGACGGATTTGTGTCTGAGGCGCAGATGACGCTTGCGGGCAGAAGCAGACAGTGCTTTATTATGCCGTGGATGAATCCGGCGGATATCCCGGTGACGCCCGCGTGGGTGAACGATACGATCTGGTATCAGATTTTCCCGGAGCGGTTCTGCAACGGTGACCCGGCTACAAACCCGGAGGGGACGCTGCCGTGGCGGGTAAAGGGTTCTGTGTCCAATCAGGAATTTTTCGGCGGCGATCTGCAGGGCATTATCAATAAACTGGACTATATCCGTGATCTGGGGGTATCGGGCGTGTATCTGACGCCGGTCAACGAATCGCCCTCCTCCCACAAGTATGACACCACGGATTACACGAAGATCGATCCGCACTTCGGCTCGGAAGAGACCATGAAAACGCTGGTCGGGGAGGCACATAACAGAGGAATCCGTGTGATGCTGGACGGTGTGTTCAACCATTCCGGTCAGAATTTTGCGCCTTGGCTGGACGTGAAGGAGAAGGGGCCGCAGTCTCAATACTGGGACTGGTTTATGGTGAATGAGTGGCCTTTCACGGAGGATGGCGGCAACGCGTGGGCGAAGCGGTATTACACCTTTGGCTTCTTTGACAATATGCCAAAACTGAATACGAACAATCCGGCGGTGCGGGATTATCTGATCGGCGTCTGTGAAAACTGGGTCAGAAACTATGATGTGGACGGCATCAGACTGGATGTGGCGAACGAGATTTCCCATACCTTTTGTAAGGAGCTGAGAAGCAGGCTGAAAGCGATCAAGCCGGACATCTATATTCTGGGCGAGATCTGGCACGACGCGATGCCGTGGCTCCGGGGGGATGAGTTCGACTCTGTTATGAACTATCCGCTGGGGGAGAGCATCAAGGATTTCTGGATCGACAAGAGCCTCACCAACGAGGATTTTGAATATACCATCAACCGCTGCTACACGCGCTATATGCAGCAGACCAACGACGTCCTTTTCAACCTGCTGGATTCCCATGACACGAAGCGTCTTAGAAGCGACGTGAAAAATCTGGACGAGTATTTCCAGCAGCTGGCGGTGCTCTTTACGATGCCGGGGTCGCCCTGCATTTATTACGGCACGGAGATTGCCATGGAGGGCGGGCATGACCCGGACTGCCGCCGCTGTATGCCGTGGGAGGAGATTGACGGGGGCGTCTACAATGAGCGCATGGACATTATCAGAAGTCTTCTGCATCTGAGGAAGGAAGAGCCGTTGCTTAGAAACCGCGACTTCCATTTCCCGAATAAGATCAACCGTCCCAGAGTCATCGAGTTCAATAAGATGGGCTGGGTGGACAATTATGTGGAGGTTATCATCAACTGCGAGGAGGAAGATATTGAGATTCCCAGAGAGGGGGAGATTCTTTTCTCCAGACACTATATTGACAACACGCTGCTGAGGAATGGTATACTGATACGCAGACAGAGAAAATAGGACAGGAAACGGAGAGAAGAAGGATGAACCAGTTTAATTTACCCGGCTGCCTGATTATTGAGGCGGGCGCCTGCGAGCGTTTAAATGAGATTTTGGCGGACTGCGTGCCGGAAATAGAAAAAAAGAAGATTGTCATTACCACGGAGGAATCGCTGATTCCCATTATGAAGTCTTATCTGGATGAGATGCAGCGGGATTTGCCAAAGAGCGAACTTTACCTTATTGACGAGAACAGTTTTGACGAGGCGATGGAGCTGGCAAAGTACATCTGCATGAAGGATGTGGAAGTCATTATCGGCGTGGGCGGCGGCAAGGTGTTGGATGTGACGAAGTATGCGGGCTTTGTGGGAAAAATTCCTTATATCTGTGTGCCCACGACCCTGAGCAACGACAGCCTCTCCTCTCCGGTGTCGGTGCTTGGAACCGAGGGAGAAGCGAGAAAGACCTTAAAATGTGCGATTCCGGCGGGGATCGTGGTGGACGTAAACGTGGTGATGGGCGCGCCCGCTTCGCACCTGCAGTCCGGCATCGGCGACACCATCAGCAAATACACGGCGCTCTACGACTGGAAGCTGGACGCCGCCCACAGAAAGGACCGGGTGGACGATTTTTCCTACCTGCTGTCGGACATGGCGTTTTCCTCTCTGTGCTACAATGAGGAGAAATCGTTAAAGAGTAAGGACTTTATCAAGATACTGACTCAGTCGCTGGTGCTTGGCGGGCTGGCGATGGAGATTGCGGGAAATTCCAGACCGTGCAGCGGTTCGGAGCATCTGTTCTGCCATTCTCTGGAAGAAAACCACAAGGAGATTCGGATTTCCCACGGCATGGCTGTGGCGCTTGGGAGTCTTGTGAGCTGCCGCCTGCAGGGGCAGGATCTGGGCAAGCTGGAGACCGTTTTGAAGGCGTACCACATGGACATGGACCCCATGAACTGGGGCATTACGAAGGAAATCTTTACGGATGCGTGGATGCGGGCGGCGGATACCAGAAAGGACAGGTATACGGTGCTCAATGAGGTGGAGCTGTCGGAGGAGCTTCTGGGGCGGATTTATGAGGAACTGCGGGGCGGAAAATAAAAATCTCTGTACAAATCTTTAAAAATAGCATAGAATCTATTAAGAAGGGAATTCATGCCGGCTGACTTTTGATCAGGCGCTTATACGGAAGAGGAGGTGTGAATATGAAGACGTACATGCTGGATTTAAACTCCATCGACAGAGTGAAGGGATTTGTAAGCGCGATCGAGAAATTCGACGGTTACTTTGACATAGCCACCGGAAGATACGTTGTGGACGCGAAGTCGATCATGGGTATTTTTTCCATGGATCTGTCCAGAAAGATCGAGTTTCGGATTCTGGAGACCGATGCGCAGATCTCGGAAGTGGAGGCGGCAATCGCACCCTATCTTGCATAATGGAAAGGCGACAGGGGGTAACTGTTGCGGAAAAGGAAACGGCTGTCGGTGTGACACATTGGCAGCCGTTGTTTTTTTGTATTCTTTTTTAGCGCACAGACATGCGGCGGGGGCGTAGCCTTAATTTCCCAGATGGACAGGTTTGCCTTTTGGAAATATTTATGCTAAGATGTTCTATTAAGGAACTTCCGGGGAAGGAGGTTCTGACAGTTACATGAAACTTGGAGGTTTATGATGCTGGAACTTAAAAATATATCTTTTCAGGCTGATGACGACGGAAAAGAGATCGAGATACTTAAGGATATCAATCTGAAGGTGGAGGACCGCTTTGTGGCGGTCACGGGACCGAACGGCAGTGGCAAATCGACACTTGCGAAAATTGTGGCAGGCATTCTGACACCCACGGAGGGACAGATTTTTCTGGACGGCGTCGACATCACGGAGAAGTCCATTACAGAGCGGGCGCAGATGGGGATCAGTTTTGCCTTTCAGCAGCCGGTCCGGTTTAAGGGGCTTACGGTGAAAGATATGCTTTCTCTTGCGGCGGGCAGGGAGACGGCGGTTTCGGAAGTCTGTTCCATGCTCTCGGAAGTGGGGCTCTGCGCCAGAGATTATGTAAACCGTGAAATCAATGCCAGCCTTTCCGGCGGGGAGCTGAAGCGGATTGAAATTGCCATGATTATGGCGAGAAAAGCAAAAGCTTCCATCTTTGACGAGCCGGAGGCGGGAATCGATCTGTGGAGTTTTCAGAACCTGATCCGGGTGTTTGAGAAGATGCACGCGGAGACGAAGGGTACGATATTGATTATTTCCCATCAGGAGAGGATATTGAATATTGCGGATCAGATTGTGCTGCTGTCGGATGGCAGGATTGAGAAGGTGGGGAGCCGGGAAGAAGTCATGCCGGATCTTCTGGGAGCCGGGCAGCCGTGCAAGACGTTAACTGATAAATTAAATTAAGAATGGAGAAATCATGGACGCGATACAACAGGAATTACTTGCGCAGGTGGCGGACCTGCACGAAGTGCCGGAAGGCGCGTACAATATCCGCGCCAACGGGGAGATGGCGGGGAGAAATACCACCGCTAATATAGATATTGTGACGAAAGAGGACTGCCCCGGCATTGATATCCGTATTAAACCGGGCACGAAGGGGGAGAGCGTGCACATTCCAGTGGTTTTAAGCCAGAGCGGTATTCAGGAAAGTGTGTATAACGACTTCTTTGTGGGAGAGGACTGTGACATTACGATCATAGCGGGCTGCGGCATCCATAACGGCGGTTCCGCATCGTCGGCGCACTCCGGCATCCACCGTTTCTTTGTGGAGAAGAATGCAAAGGTGAGATATGTGGAAAAACATTACGGATCGGGCGACGGCAGCGGGGAACGGATTATGAACCCTGCCACCGACATTCATCTGGCAGAGGGGGCGTCTCTGGAGATGGAGACGGTACAGATCAAGGGGATCGATTCCACGGCGCGGACCACGACTGCGGAGGTGGCGGAGGGGGCGAGTCTGGTGATCAAAGAAAAGATTATGACCCACGGGAAACAGTATGCCGAGACAGATTTCACGGTGAACATGGCGGGGGCGGATTCCAGCGTGAATCTGATTTCCAGATCGGTGGCGAAGGAACATTCCAGACAGATATTCCGCAGCCGGATTGTGGGAAATGCGAGCTGCCACGGGCACAGCGAATGCGACGCCATCATTATGGACGAAGCCAGTGTCAGCGCGATTCCGGAGCTGACGGCAAACCACATTGACGCAAATCTGATCCATGAGGCGGCGATCGGCAAGATCGCGGGCGAACAGCTGATCAAACTGATGACGCTGGGACTCACAGAGAAAGAGGCGGAAGAACAGATCGTGAAGGGATTTTTGAAATGAGGAAGTTTTTACAGTACGCGTTAAACCGGGTGGTGATTACGGCGCTTCTTGTGCTTTTGCAGATTGCCTTTTTCCTGATTGTGCTCTGGCAATGGGGGGATTACTATGTATGGTTTTCCCTTGTGCTGCGCTTTATCACCTTCTGGGCTGTGATTTACATTATATGGAAACCGAACAATCCCGCCGTAAAGCTGGCGTGGGTGGTGCCGATACTGACGTTTCCGCTTTTCGGCGGTGTGCTTTACCTGTGCTACGGTCATGTGATCGTGCCCAAAAAGCTGCGGGACAGCATGGAACGGACGGACAAGCTGGTAAGGAAAAGTCTGGTGCAGGACAAGCAGATTCTCAAAAATCTGAAGAAGGAAGATCCGGCGGAGGCAAACCTGAGCGGTTATATGTATGCTTACGGCGCCACGCCGGTGTGGGATCAGACCGATACGAAGTTTTTTGCGGACGGGCGCCCGTGGTGGGAGAACCTGCTTGACGATCTGGAAAAAGCCGAACATTTTATCTTTCTGGAATTTTTTATCATCAAAGAGGGTAAGATGTGGGATGCGATTCTGGATATTCTGGAACGCAAGGCAGAGGAGGGCGTGGAGGTCCGGCTGATGTATGACGATATCGGCTGCGCGTTTCTTCTGCCGAAATACTACGACAGGGTCATAGAGAAAAAGGGAATCAAGTGCGTGGCGTTCAACAGGCTGGTGCCTTTTTTATCGCTTGTGCTGAATAACAGGGACCACAGGAAGATTGTGGTGGTGGACGGCAAGGTGGCGTATACGGGCGGAATTAACTTGTCGGACGAGTATATCAACTACGAACATCCTTACGGTGACCACTGGAAGGACACGGGAATCCGCATTGAGGGAAAGGCTGTCTGGAACTTTACGGTCATGTTTTTACAGATGTGGAATATGTCCCGTTACACGGAGGAGGACTACAGCAGGTACTATTATCCCTTTGAGAAGGTGCCGGGGGCGGAGGGCTACGTGCAGCCGTACATGGACACGCCTTTTGACGACGAGACGCTGGGGGAGAATGTGTATCTGAACATGATTGGCACCGCCAGACGCTATGTCTGGATCTATACGCCCTATCTCGTTACGGACAATGAAATGATTACTGCCCTCAAGCTGGCGGCGAAGCGGGGTGTGGATGTGCGGATTGTGACGCCCGGCGTGCCGGATAAGAAGTTTGTCTACTGGCTGACCCAGTCCAACTACCAGAATCTGATCGGGGCTGGCGTCAGGATATTCCAGTATGCCCCGGGCTTTATCCATGCGAAATGCGTGCTTGTGGACGACGAGTCGGCTACGGTCGGCACGATCAATTTCGATTATCGGAGTTTTTACCATCATTTTGAGTGCGGCGTGTATCTTTACCGGGCGCAGGCGGTGGAGGAACTGAAAAAAGATATGGAAAAGACCTTCAGGGTCTGTGAGGAAATCACGTTGTCATGGTGCCGGGACAAATTTGTAAAGACCAACGTGATCGGTCCGCTGTTAAAGTTGCTTTCACCGCTGATGTAGAGGCAGAAGGCTGGAGTTTGCAAGCATGGAGCGTCTGCGCGCTGTCTGAAACAGACCCGCTATGTGCAAAAAGGAAGATGGAGAGAAATCTATGTTACGGTTTTTAAAGGTGATCGTGTGGAATCTGCCGAGAATCTACATGATACCCAAAATGGCATACAAGGCGAGACATAAGGAGCGGTACGGCGAGGAGGCATGTTACGCGTATGCAAGGCTGGCGATCCGGCGCATGATGCGGGCGGGGCGCATTTACACGAAGCGCTTCGGCGCGGAGAACCTCCCGCAGGAGGGTGGCTATCTCCTGTGCCCGAACCATCAGGGAAAATATGATGCGCTGGGGATTATGATATCCCATGACAAGCCATGCTCTGTGGTGATCGACGACGCCAAGTCCCACGGGCTTTTAGTTAAGCAGTTTATCGACCTTGTGCAGGGGAAGCGTCTGAAAAAGGATGATACGAGACAGTCCATAGGGATTATTAAAGAACTTGCGGAGGATACCAGAAAGGGACGGCGTTTCATTATTTTCCCGGAGGGCGGTTACTTTCATAATCACAATACGGTGGGAGAGTTTAAGCCGGGCTGCTTTAAGAGCGCGGTGAAGGCAGGCGTGCCCATCGTGCCGGTGGCGCTGATTGATTCCTACCGGGTTTTTGAGGAGTGGACGCTTAAAAAGGTGGAGACGCAGGTACACTTTTTAAAAGCGATTCCCTATGAAGAATATAAGGGCATGACAACGACGCAGATTGCCGAGATGGTGAAAGACAGAATCACGAGCAGAATCAGCGAGGTAGTCAGCCCTGCGTAGAGAGATCATATTTTAATGATCGGATTTTTGTATTCGTTGATCTCCGACAGCGGATTTTCGCCGGGGAATTTGTTGCGCACAATGCTCTGGTAAATATGGCTTGCATAGATGTCTTTTTCCAGCATGGAAGAGCCTGTCTTTGCAAGCTGTTTTTCTGCGTCCGCAAGTTTGGAAAGGAGCGGAATTTCCGCATTTTTCTTGATGGCGGTCAGAAGCGGTGTGGCGCTCTCGCGAAAGCCCAGCATACGGGCATAAAAAATCCAGCCCTCCTGTCCATACTGCTGCAGGGCTTCCTTGCGGGTACCCAGAAGGATATGTAGAAGGCTTCTGGAGATTCTTACATAAGTCCTGTTTTTGGATTTCAGCAGATCGCAAAATGAGCGGAAATCACGGTACTGCGGCAGGAACTTGACAATACGGTCCGACAGTTCCCTGTCGATGTCGGGATAGTCCGTAAAGCCGGCACTCACGTTTGTGAGCAGGCTGTACTGTGTAAGCAGGGACAGGTCATCCGCAAAGACCGGGTAGCTTTTCAGGTAGGCATCTTTTATCAAGGCAAGGGAAGATGCGGGAATCTGTCTTGCGAGTTCCTCCGAAGCGCCTGCCTGCCGGAGCGATTCCCGGATAGCCAGTGCAGAGCAGAAGCCGGTATCCAGACTGTTGTCGTGGTAGGAGGATCCTGCGCGCTTTACGGTATATGGTACAATAGCGCTTTTCCAGAAGAGAAGCGCTTTGCAGTATTCGATACCCAGAATGTTGTTCGGGCTGGTCAGTTCGTTGATATGGGACGTCAAGTGGGGCGCAGAGGTTTCCAGCGCCGTGTTTCTCGCTTGCGGGTAGGTGTGCCCGATGCGGATCTCGCGGTCCAGCGTTTTCTTAAAGACAGGGCTTTCGTCTGAAAGCGCCTGTGCAAATTCCGTCAGTACGCGGATATCGCCGCACTCGCTGCCAAAGCATAACGCATCGACAACCCCGAGTTTATCGAGGAGAGCCACCGAACTGCGGGCAAAATGCTCGGCGCTGCTTATGGAATAGCAGACGGGCAGTTCCAGCACAAGGTCGGCGCCGTTTAAAAGCGCGCTCTTGGCACGCAGATATTTGTCCATGATGGCAGGCGCGCCGCGCTGGACAAAATTACCGCTCATAACGACCACGCAGTAGTCTGCGTGTGTGAGTTCTTTTGCCTTTTTGATGTGATAGGCATGTCCGTTGTGGAACGGATTGTATTCTGCAATAATTCCGACCGTTTTCATATCTTTTCCGATTCTCCCGAAGTGTCATACATTCCCTGTTTTCAGTGTATCACAACGCGGCGGATTTGTATTGTTTTTTCTTGCAAACAGATCTGAAAATTACTTGTGTATGAAAGCGGAATCAGGTATCATGTAAGATAGAAAGAAGGAGGGTATAGCTATGTCTTATATTGATCTGATGAAAGAGAAAGCCAGAAGCGATAAAAAGACGATTGTTCTGCCGGAGACCAACGACAAGAGGACTCTGATCGCGGCGGCAAATATCCTGAAGGAAGGGATCGCTGACATCATTATGGTGGGAAATGAAGAGAAGATCATGGACGGTGCGGGCTGGCTGGAGGTGGAGCTGGACGGCGTGCAGATCATTGATCCCGAAAAAACAGATAAGCTGGATGAGTATGCGGAACTTTTATATGAGATCAGAAAGAACAAGGGAATGACGCCGGAGAAGGCGAGAGATACGCTTTTAAAGGATTATCTGACCTTCGGCGTGGTGATGGTAAAGGCAAACGACGCGGACGGTATGGTGGCGGGCGCCTGTCATGCCACGGCGGACACGCTGCGTCCCGCGCTGCAGATCTTAAAGACCGCGCCCGGTGTGAAACTGGTTTCGGGCTTCTTTATCCTCGACGTGCCGGATTGCGAATACGGGGAGAACGGCACATTCATCTTTGCCGACTGCGGTCTGAATCAGGACCCGACGGCGGAGGAGCTGGCGGCGATTGCGGACACTTCCGCCAAGAGCTTTAAGAGCCTTGTGGGCGCGAAGCCGATTATCGCCATGCTTTCCCACTCCACCAAAGGCAGCGCCAAGCATCCGCTGGTGGACAAGATGGTGGAGGCGACGCGGATCGCCCATGAACAGTATCCGCACCTTACCATCGACGGCGAACTCCAGTCCGACGCGGCGCTTGTGCCGCAGGTGGCGAAGTCCAAGGCACCCGGCAGCGAGGTGGCGGGCAAGGCAAACGTGCTGATCTTCCCCAATCTGGACTGCGGCAATATCGGCTATAAACTGGTGCAGCGGCTCGGCAAGGCGGAAGCCTACGGTCCCATGCTGCAGGGCATCGCCAAACCCGTGAACGATCTCTCCCGCGGCTGCTCATGGCAGGATATCGTGGGTGTGGTAGCACTGACGGCTGTACAGGCACAACTTGCGTGACAGCTATGAGCAGTGCGCAGACAGAAGAATAGACGCGGCGGGGAGCATGCTCACCGAAGCGGCTATTCGGATGGATGCATAGGGCGACAGCCCGCGAGCGAGGAAAACCGAAGGTTTTTCGAGCGGCACTGCGGGGTAAAAGCGGACGGACATGGCGTGTTGCAACACGACCGAGAGAACGTAGTTCTCGAGGTGGGGTGTCAGCTTATCAGCTCGTAAAGCGCAGACAGAAGAATAGACGCGGCGGGGAGCCTGCTGACCGAAGCGGCGCGGAGACCAGCCCGCGAACGAGGAAAACCGAAGGTTTTTCGAGTGGCACTGTGGATTTAATAGAAAGGAAGAATAAACTTATGAATATTTTGGTTATCAACTGCGGCAGCTCCTCCTTAAAATTCCAGCTCATTGACGCGGAGACGGAGAAGCAGATCGCCAAGGGACTTTGTGAGCGCATCGGTATCGACGGAAGCCAGATTGTCTATCAGCCGGCGGGCGGGGAAAAGGAAGAGACGGTGACGCCCATGCCGGATCACACCAAGGCGATCGAACTTGTCCTGAGCGCGTTGATGAACGAAAAGACCGGTGTGGTGAAATCTCTGGATGAAATCGGCGCGGTGGGACACCGCATCGTGCACGGCGGAGAAAAGTTTGCGTCGTCCACGATCATCACCGACGAGGTGATCGAGGCGATCACGGCATGTAACGATCTGGCGCCGTTACATAATCCGGCGAATCTGATCGGTATCGACGCCTGCAAAAAACTGATGCCGGATACGCCCATGGTGGGCGTGTTCGATACGGCGTTCCACCAGACCATGCCTCAGTATGCGTATCTGTATGGGCTGCCTTACGAATACTATGAGAAATACAAGGTGAGAAGATACGGTTTCCACGGCACAAGCCATGCCTATGTATCGAGGAGGGCGGCGGAGATTCTCGGCAAAAACTATGAGGATATGAAGATCATTGTCTGCCATCTGGGCAACGGCGCGAGCATTTCCGCTGTGGAGAACGGGCAATGCGTGGACACTTCCATGGGTCTTACGCCCCTTGAAGGACTGATTATGGGCACACGCTCCGGGGATATCGATCCGGCGATCATCGAGTTTATTGCCCATAAGGAGAACAAGTCCATCGACGAGGTGATGACGATACTGAACAAGAAATCGGGCGTGCTGGGACTTTCCGACAATCTGTCCTCGGATTTCAGGGATCTGGAGAAATCCTATATGGCGGGTGAAGAGAGAGGACTTCGCACGATTCTCGCTTTTTCCTACCGGGTGGCGAAGTACATCGGCGCTTACACCGCGGCTATGAACGGCGTGGACGCGATCTGCTTTACGGCTGGCGTGGGTGAGAACAACCCCTTGGTGCGGAAGCATGTCTGTGAGCATCTCGGGTATCTGGGCATTGCGCTGGATCAGGAGAAAAATCAGGTGCGCGGGGAGGATGCACAGATCAGTACCCCGGATTCCAAGGTGAAGGTGCTGGTGGTTCCCACCAACGAGGAACTTGCGATTGCGAGGGAGACCTTTGCGCTGGTGAAATAATTTTTGGGAGTGCCGATAGCCGTCACTAGTGATCAGTGGCGGCTGTCTTTTTGTGTGCAGGCTTGCGATATGTGCCGCGCAAGACATTCCTACGCAAACGCATCTTACCCGCAAAAACAGACCGCTTACCGCTTCTTTGCTTGTAAGAAAAGGCTCTGTGCGTTACCATCTGCCCATAAGAGTAAGGAGGAAGATGGAAATGAATATTCTGGTGATCAATGGAAGCCCGAAAGGGGACAAAAGCAATTCCTATCAGTTGACAAAGGCATTTTTAGAAGGGATAAAGCAGGAGGCTGCGGGAGCGGAAATCAGAGAACGTGCCGTATGCCGGATGGATATCAAGCCCTGTCTCGGCTGTTTTTCGTGCTGGAACCGCACGCCCGGCAAGTGTTGTATTGAGGATGACATGGAGCAGGTGATTCAGGATCTGCTCTGGGCGGATGTCACGGTGTGGAGTTTTCCGCTGTATTATTTTACGTTGCCGGGGGCGTTAAAAAATCTGATAGACCGGCAGCTTCCTATGAATCTTCCTTTCATGGAGGAACAGGAGGGGCAGATCGGAAACGGCGGGCATCCTTCCAGATATGATATGAGCGGCAAGAGGACGGTGGTGATTTCCACCTGCGGATTTTATACCGCGGAGGGAAATTATGACGGTGTGCGCAGTTTGTTCGATCATCACTGTGGACCGGGGAATTATACTGCGATTTTCTGCGGGCAGGGGGAACTGTTCCGGGTGCCGGAGGTGTCGGCGGTTACGGGTGCATATCTCTTCTGCGTGGAACAGGCGGGTCGGGAGTATGCGGGCGGCGGGATTTCGGCACAGAGCAGGGAGCGGCTTTCACAGCTTCTGCTGCCGCGGGAAACTTATGAGAGCTGTGCGGACGCAAGCTGGGGAATTGCCAGAGAGGACGCCGGGGCAGGAAATAAGGAAGCCGGGGCAGGAGACGGGAGCAGCGCGAAGACACCGTCGGACACGCTGACCTTTACAAGGCAGATGGCGGCGCTGTATCGGAAGGACAGCTGGAATGGAAAAGATATCGTACTGGAGATGGATTACACGGATGTGGGGGAATGTTATCAGATTCTTCTGGGAAAGGACGGCAGTCATGTTTACACGGACGGCTCCCTTACGGCGGACACCAGAATCGAGACGCCGGTCACCGTATGGCGCTCGATTGCGGCGGGGGAGATCCGGGGAGACGAGGCAATGATGCAGGGGCTTTACCACGTGAAGGGCGAATTTAACCTAATGCTGAAATGGGACGATTACTTCGGCGGTTCCCGTCCACAGTCTAAGCCGGTGAAAGAGACTTCGGAACAGAAGAATGAGGATATGAACATCACGCTGATTCCGTGGATTGTCCTTTGGGTGGCAGCTTCTGTCAGCAAACAGCCGGGATGTCTGCTCACTCTTGCCGTCTGTGCGCTTGTGCCGCTTGTCTATTACCGGCATAAGAAAACCTTGTATGATGTGTTAAGCGGTGCGCTGGTGACGGGATTTTCCGTTGTTATGCTGGCAGGGGCAGATGAGAAAACAATGCTGCCCTTCTCTTATCTGGCGTTCGGTGTGATGTGGCTGGCGTCCTGCTTTCGAGGACGGATACCGCTCACGGCGCATTATTCCAAGAACGGCTACGGCGGGGATGACGCCTTGAATAATTCGCTTTTTGTCAAGACGAACCGCATTCTGACCATGCTCTGGGGCATCCTTTATCTGGTCACGGCAATGATCAGCTGGTTTCTGATGCGGTCGGCGGTAAGCAGCCTGTCCGGGCTGATCAACTCTGCGGCTCCTGTTTTTATGGGGATTTTTACGGCATGGTTTCAGAGGTGGTATCCGGCGAGAATGGCGAGAGGAAAGTGAGATCACGGCAGAACATGTGAAAAATGAGTCTTACGACGGAGTGGAAGGAAACATGAAAATAACAATACAGGATATTGCGCCCGGGGAAGAGGAAGAGATCATCGTCAGATGCAGGGAGCTGGACGAGGCGCTTCTGCGGATGATTCACGGGTTAAAGACGAGGCGCGGGAAATTTACGGTCGCGGATAACGATAAGATCAGGCAGATTGACGCGGTGGATATCTACTATTTCGAGGCGGTGGACAACAAAGTCTTTCTCTATCTGGAGAAGGATGTGTTTGAGACCAGATACAAATTGTATGCGATCGAGGATGAGTACGCCAATACGGACTTTTTCCGAGCGTCCAAATCGGTGATTATCAATCTGGCAAAGGTGAAACAGTTTGCCCCGGATTTCGGCGGGCGGTTTGAGGCGCAGATGAGGAACGGGGAGAGGCTTATCATTTCCAGACAGTATGTGCCGGCGTTGAAAAAGCGGCTCGGGATGTGAGAAAAAGGGAAACAGGCGCAGAAAACAGCGCGGAAACGGGGGATATATGAAAGAAAGTATCAAAAAGAGAGTGATAGAACTGCTGCTGACCTTCTGCATGGTCACGACAGGAAGCGTCTTTGTATGCGCAGTCTATAACAGGGTATTCTGGTCCGGCGATACGTTTTTGGATGCGGCTATTTTGTGGCAGCTTCTGGCGATGGCGTTTGTGTGCAGTCTGGGCAATTTTATACACCCTTACCGGGAGGTCAGCCGCAGGCGGGAGGTGTTCAATAAAGGACTGCATTATGTGTACATCAATGTGGTAGTGCTTGGCTGTGGTTATGGGTTTGGCTGGATGGATATAGAAAATATCTTTATGCTTGCCGCAATGATGTTGGGAATACTGGTTGTCTTTGTGACGGTTTCCTTTGTGATCTGGAGACTGCACGAGAGAGAGACGGAGAATCTGAACAGAAAGCTCAGGGAGTACCAGCAGGCGGCGGGGTGCGCATCAGAGCAATAAGTGGGCGGCATCATGGCAACATTTGTGAAGAAGAAAGCCTGTCTTTGCATTACAGTCATAAGTAGCAAAACGTGCCCGGGCACGGGGTAAATTATGGGGTAAAGGAGACAGGAAATGGGAAGAGGCGGGCGGATCAAGTATTTTTTGGCTGTTCTGACGTGCGTAAATCTGGTTTTTGCGGCAACCGGCTGCGGCGGTGTGCAAGATGAAAATGCCGGGGCGGTGCAGACAGCTGATGCGGAGACGGCAAAAACAGCAGAGGAAGGGAATGCGGCGGAGGAACCAGACGCGGCAGCGGAACAGGAAACGGAGCCGGAGCAGGCGGCATTGCAGGATCCGCAGGAATGGACGTGGGACGCCGCGGACGAACAGACGCTACGGTATGCGTTCGCGAAAGGGTTCGGCGGCAGGGCGGGCGTCTGCGTGCCCATGGCAGCCCTCTCGGACGCAGCGCGGATGGACATTGTAAAAGGGCAGTTTAACAGTGTCACCATGGAAAATGAAATGAAGCCGGATACCTTTCTGGGAGATAAGCCAAATATCGGGGAGGACGGGTTCCCGGTGCTTTCCTTTACGGTTCCCGATATGATGTTGAAGGAAATCAAGGCATACAACGACACCGCGGGCAAGGACGGGAGAAAGCTCATGGTCAGGGGGCATGTGCTCGTATGGCATTCCCAGACGCCGGAGTGGTTCTTCCATGAGGAGTACAATGTGGATAAACCATACGTGGATCAGCAGACCATGCTGGCGCGTATGGAGAATTATATCAGACAGGTGATGGAGCACTACGAGGGTGAGGACAGCCAGTATAAGGGCATGATCTACGCGTGGGACGTGGTGAACGAGGCGGTGAACGATACCGACGGCGGTATGCGCACCGATTCCTCATGGTTCCGGGTGTTCAACAATGCTGACTTCGTGGAGCAGGCGTTTGTGTATGCCAACCGGTATGCCCCGGCGCACATCAAGCTTTTTTATAACGACTACAACGATACCAACCCGAAAAAGGCGGACGGCATCTGCAGGCTGATCGAACAGATCAAGGCAAACCCGGAGGCGCGGATCGACGGCATGGGGATGCAGGGGCATTACGATATGGACTTTTCCGACGTCCTGTTTAAGCAGAGCGCGAAAAAGTACGCGGCGGTTGTGGACGAGATACAGATCACGGAGCTTGACCTGAAGGCGAGCAGGGGATTCGACGGAACCGATCTGGAGGAGGAGTACCAGAAACAGGCGGAGGTGTACCAGTCCCTCTATGACGCGGTGAAGAGTCTGAAACAGGAGGGCGTGCCCATCACGGCAATCGTGTTCTGGGGAACCGATGACCGCCACTCATGGCTGCAGAGCGCAAACGCCGCGGGCGGTTCGGCAGACGGCACGAGAGTACAGTGCCCGCTGCTCTTCGACAAGGATTATGAGAAAAAGCCCGCGTTCTGGGCGTTTGTGGGTGATCCCGGAGAGGGGGAGTCCACGGACTGACCGGGGAAAATAGAAGAATGGGGAAGCAGTTGTCTGGCTGCTTCCCCGTTTTTTTGTATCACAGCGGGATTTTTTCATAATTCAGAGTACGTCTATGATACGGGATATCTGTTTTTTCTTTTCCAGATTACAGTTTTGCAATTTCTTTATCAGTTCTGTGTCAACAGGAAGTTCTTCATTTCTATATTCGGAGACCAGAAATAAATCCACAGAGCAGTCCAAGGCATTTGCAATACCGACAAGAGCGGTCAGTGAGACTTTGCATCGACCATGTTCTATATTGCTGATATGGGATGTGTCCACATCCAGATGGTTGGCGAGATAATCCTGAGTATACCCTTGAGCAAGCCGACGTTCGCGGATTTTTGCGCCGATTTTTTGAAAATCTAATTCTCGCATTCGGAACTCCTTTCCATAAGTATAGTTGTATTGTAATCAAAGTGAATATGAACTATAATGTAAAATAGCTCATAGAATATGAGTTATAGCTAAAGTAAATTTAAAATCTGACGATACATATAGTGAAAATATTTTGTGGAGAAGTGGAGAGAAAAGAGGAACCGGATATGCTGTCAATACAAAACAATATACTTGCGATGAATGCAGACAGGCAGTTGGGGATTAACAGGAAAAAGAAGGAGAAGTCAGCGGAGAAGCTGGCGTCCGGCTATCGGATCAACCGCGCGGCGGACGATGCGGCGGGGCTGTCGATCTCGGAAAAAATGCGGCGTCAGATCAGGGGTCTGCAAAAAGGGAAGGAAAATATAACGGATGGGATTTCGTGGGTGCAGATCGGGGACGGCGCGATGGAAGAGATTGCGCAGATGCTTCACCGCATGGAGGAACTGGCAGTAAAGGGTGCAAACGGAACATTGCAGACGGCAGACCGGGCGGCGATTGACGAGGAAATCAGGCAACTGAAGCGGGAAATCAACGATATTGCTAAGAACACCACATTTAACGATAAGAAGATATTTGACAATGACCAGATTGACATAGATATAGAAGGAACGCTGGATGACCTGCAGATTTATGACGCGACCTATGACGAGCAGACGCAGGATGTGACCTACGGGGGCTTTCTCTTCCGCGGACAGCGTATTTCATGGAATACCATTGACCCCGATATGGTGATCTATGACCCGGATACAAAGCAGCAGATTTTTACGGGAGGAAGTTACGATTTCTGGGATAAAGAAGGGTTTCACTTTCACGTTGAATGTGAGGCGGGCGCCACCGTGCCGGAAATTACACGGACGGTAAAGGTGGAGGCCTATGATGGCGGCATCACCATTGACGGTGCGACGATTCCGTGGGGCGAGCTTTATGATGAGGACGGGAAAACGGCGGACCAGACATGCCATGACGGTACGTGGTATGCGGGTTATAGAGGACTGACCATTGCCTTCTTTTTTCCCGACGGTACGATTGGCAGCAGGGAAGATATGAGAACGGCAATCTCCTTTTTGAACACACACGACAGCAAGGTGAAGTACCATCTGGAACAAACTTACGCGGGACCGTCCGAAGAGCAGGCGGTGGACGTGGTAAAGGTGGATCAGCTCAGACTGTCGAATCATCTTGTGAAGGATCTGCTTCATCTGGGAACCCATGACCAGATACAGCCCGACGGCACGACGACAAATCCCCATGAGGTAGGATATCTGGATGAGGATGACAAATTTTCTGTGATTGTCAGGGCGGGAAAGGCAGATCCCGACGATCCTACGGCCAAGGATGGCATATGGCTTGAGTACGAATACAAGTGTAAGTACAGGAATGCCAACGGCGATATCGTAGAGGATACGACACGGGTAGAAGCGGAGAACTCCTATCGGACATGGGAGGAAATGGGCTTAAAGGACTGGTTTGACGGATATGATGTCAAAGGCGGAAAATTTACATACACTTACAACGGGGATGACGGGGATGACAGTACGGTGAACGACACCTACCTGTCCTTCCAGTTCTCGCTGTCGGATATTACAAGTAAGGATTCGGTGATCGACGGTCTCGACGGGATGCAGATCGGCGGCGGAAATATTTTTACAAAATATGGAACGGCGATCGACGTCACGCTGGACGACAATGTTCTGGCGGCATCTTCCGTTGGAAAACCCGTTGTCACGTTCGAGGAAGAAAAAGTGTTTGGGAGGGATTTTGACGATCCGGAGGCATCTCTTTCGGAGGACAGACTGGTATACGACGCGAATACGGGAAATATCTCGCTGAAATTTACAAGCGCCGATCTGAGCACGGAGATTGTATACAAAGGCGTCAATGACCAGACGGAAAAAATGAATAAGGATCTGCAGAAATATGCGGATTATGTGCTGAAAGACAAAATATCGCTGGCTCTCGCGGGCAAGGATCCGCAGGCGCCCAGAACGCCACACAAGAGCCTGTCGGATCTGGTGGGGGCTGATCATATCACAACATCCGGGTATTTTGATCAGGTGATTACCATTACGCCGGATATGAAGCTTGGGAACGGACCGCTGGCGGATATTGGGAAAGTGGGGAAAACCTACCCGGCAGCGACGATTGACTTCAAGGGGATGGGTGCGGGAACCATCAATCTGGACAGTCTGTCCGGCAGCGGTTTTAACTCTACCTGTAAAACATGCGACAAGCATTACAGCATCGTTTTTGCAAACGGCGGATCGGATAAAACCACGTCGCAGGGATATGGATATAAGTTTGAGGCGGACGGGGAAAATTATAAACTGACATTGGATCTGGATACGCTGAAGGCGGCGGGCGTTGATACGGCTGCGAAGCTTGCGGACGCGATTGTAGATGTCACTTCCGGGTGTTTTGATTTCCATTTTACGCAGTACGCGTCTAAGGACGGGGTACTCTACATATATGACAACCGGGAGGACACAGAGCCGGCGCCCAACGCAACGTTTGGAGACTGGCCTTTCAGCAGCATAGAGATGGACCGGTTTAGTTTTCAGTTAAAAGATGACGGCGGTGGGTATGTGTCCACATCTTATATCTATTCTTTTGCCGATTTTGAGGACAGCATTGTTGTGGAAATGCAGCAGAACAATGCGGGCGCGTATGTGGAGCTGACGGATGTGGGAGGCAATCCGTATTACGAGAAATATGATCCGGCGCTTCACGGGACAGTACCAGATACGAAACGATTCGATCTGTCCGTGACTTATCGGGATCAACAGGGCAATCAGGTTGCGGAATACGGGGAAGCGCGTGACAGTTACGCGGTGTATGCCTTTGATAAGATGCTCAACCAGTCAAAGGTCCAGCTCAATGCGCAGGATTATACCCGGATGAACGTAGGTGGAAGCGAAAACAGAAACGTGGCGGTCCGCCCCACTTTTGATACGGAGTTTGTGAGAGAAATCGTGGATAACGGCATTAATATCCGATGCAGCGCACAGGACGGCGACCGCACAACGATCCCGCGTTTCGGGGTCAATACGTTTTCCCTGAAACTGTACCGGGCGGGGGCGAAAACGCAGGAACAGGCAGACAGGACGATGGAGATAACGAAAAAGGCGCTGGTATCTTTAAATGAAAGAAGAACCACATACGGCGCCATGCAGAACCGTCTGGAGCATGCATATCATATGCGGGATAACACGCAGGAGAATACACAGGCGGCGGAATCCAGACTGCGGGACACCGATGTGGCGAAAGAAATGCTGGCTTTTTCCAATCAGAATATATTGCTGCAGGCAGGAGTCAGTATGCTGACGCAGGCAAATTCTGCTTCGCAGTATGTTTTGTCGCTGCTGCAGTAGCGGTCCGGCTTTTTGCCCAGAGCGGTTCTGCCTGTGTGACTTCTGCCATACGACCGGCGGAGGATCGCAAAATGATGTGCAGGTGGAATCTCATGCGTATCTGTGATAGAATGACAGTACCTTGAGGTGAAACAGGAGGACAGGCAGATGAAGCTGAAAACGAAATGGACGTACAACTATAAAAAGGGATTGAAAGGTCCTATGGTGTCAAACGATTATTTTATGGAAGGCGATACCATATATTTCACACTTTCCCTCGGGCTGAGCGCTTTTGACTCCGTGCTGCTTGCGTTAAATGTAAAGACACAGGAAGTCAGGGTGGTTTTTGAAGAGAAACATGTGGTGAGAACGGCGGGGATACATGAGGACGGAAAAATCTATCTCACAACTTTTAGAGGTATGGCGGTCTGCGTCAGTCTGGACGGGCGTATCTGCTGGGCGACAGAGCTTTTTCCGAAGAACGCTTCCTTTAAGATGGCTTTAGATGGCGACCGGTTTTATGTGTCAGATTTTGCGGTTTTTTGCCTTGATAAAAATACCGGGGAAATTCTATATTCTGGATTCACAGAAGGGTGAACTGCTCTATGAGAGAGAGGCGAAGGGAAAGTTATATAACGAAGCGGTATTTGAGAAGGACAGGATGTATATCGGCGACGCGGATGCGGTGATTGATGCCAGAGCGGGCAACATGACATGCTATGAGATAACTTCAGACAATGCGCTCACAGAGATATTTTCCGTAAATGTCGGAGGCGGCGTATCGACGAAGGCAGTCATAGACGGGGACAGGCTTTTCTTTGCGGCGGAAGATAATTACCTGTACTGTGTGGATAAAAATACAGGGGAGGAACGGATGCCGAAGAAAAAGACAAAGGGCATATGCAGAAATATTGTCGTGCACGGAAACGAGCTGTTCCTGCTCAGCGACAAAGGACAGGTGGAATGTCTGGAAATGCTGTGATAGACAGTATGGTCAAATAATGAGGTTGAAAAAGGGGCGCTAATTTGGCGCCCCTGTCGGAATTTTCTTGTCGGTATGTAAGATGTGGTTCACCAGCCACTCGGTCAGGAACTCCATGAGATCCTCAAGCGTCTCCTGCTGGTTTTCATCGACATGTTCCAGATCCATTTCTTCCAGTCTCGATACAAATGCTTCATGCGCCCGTTTCTGTGCCTCCAGCCCGTCATAGTGGATGCTTTCCATATACATTTCCTCGTCCTGAAAATGGAATTTCGTGTAATCCCTCAGTTCTTCGAGAAGATGGACGATCTCGTCGTATTTGTCGAAAGCAAGTTCATCCGTCATAACGCGGTACACATCCCCGATGATGCGGAACAGTTCCCGGTGCTCCTTGTCGATCAGCGGAATGTTTGTCAGATAGGTATCGTTAAACTCCGGCGCGGTTCGGTCTTCTGAGGGCTTCAATTTGCCGATCATCAGATCGGAGCTGATGATGTGGCGGTAGAGCCATGTCACAAGATACCGCAGCAGATCATCCAGCATTTCCTGCTGCGCGTTGTCGGAGGAAAAAGAGTTTGTAATGCCGTTTATTTTGTCACAGAAGAAAAGGTGCTGTTTCTTCTGCAGCGCCAGTTCCGGGTGGTGTATGCTTTCCATGTAAGCTTCCTCGTGCCGGAAATGTTCTTCCGCGTACCTGTCAAGACGGTCCACCGTCTCCAGAATGCGGTCGTATTTGTCATTTAAAATCTGGTTATCTAACAGTTCCTGCGTTTCGTTTATGATGCGGAACAGTTCCCTGTGCTCGTTGTCGATCTCCTCCACACCGATCAGGCAGTCGTCAGTAAAATGATACATAACTGGAATCCTCCCCAAATGAAATATTTGGCGTATCTGAAGCGCCGAAATCCGCAGGCAGGCCGTCCTGCGTTCTTTAAGTATAGCACAAATATGGGCGCGGGGAAAATAGTTTGGCGGGAATTATTTTGACGATGCCCGGCACACCCGCATTTATGCGGTTACGCTTGAAAAATTGTCGGGAAAGGAGTATAATAATATTGTTTTTATGAACAATCTTACGGGGAAGGATGTGGAGGAATTGGACAAGAAACAGGGTAGAACAAAAAGCTTAAAGACAACGCTCATCTTAGTCTGCGCATCACTGGGAATTGTGATCGGCTGTGCGGTCGGTCTGATCGGTATTCTGGCGATGAAAAACATTTCCAACGGCGCCTATGAAGAGTATGCGAAAGCGATGGACGACGGATACCGGACAGAGATCAAGTCGCAGGTGCAGAGCGTACTGGCGATCCTGCAGGCGGAATATGACAAGGTGGCTGCAGGGGAGATGACCGAGGAAGAGGCGAAAGCGGATGCGGCTGAGATCGTCCGCGCCATGCGTTACCGGGACGACGACAGCGGCTATTTCTGGATAGATGACAAAGATTACATACTGGTGATGCACCCGATTCTGCCGGAGCAGGAGGGGAACAACCGTTACGACCTGCAGGATCAGGACGGCATTATGATTATCCAGTCCATTATGAAAGTGTGCCAGTCGGCGGAGAAGGGCGGTTATAACCAGTTTTCCTTTACCAAGGCGGACGGTGTGACCGTTGCGCCCAAGGTGGCGTACTCCGGCTATTTCGAGCCGTGGGGCTGGGCGGTTTCCACGGGCAACTATGTGGATGATATGAATGCGCAGATGCTGGAGGTGGAGGCTTCGATCACGAAGCAGTTTCACAATTCCTGTGCGATGATGTCGGGATGTCTCGCCATTCTGCTGATCGTCACGGTGGTGGTATCCTTTATTGTCGGAGAATTTCTGGTTGTGCCTCTTCGCAGGGTAAAAGATTTCGCGGTCAGCATTTCTGAGGGAGATCTGACGGCGGATGTGGAAGTGAAGCAGAGAAACGAGATGGGCGTGGCGGCGGATAGCCTGAATACGGCAAGAGAGAAGATTCATGGTCTCATCATGGCGATTGCGGGCACGGCACATAAAGTGGAGGATATGACGATAGAGTTTGAGGAGAGCTTCCAGCAGATGGAGAAATCCATCGGGGAAGTGGACATCGCGGTGGAGGAAATTGCCAAAAATATCACCGCGCAGGCGGCTTCCACGTCGGATGCTACCGGCGAGGTGAATAAAATCGCGGAGGGCATTGACAAGACCACGAAGGAAGTGGCGGATCTGCGTGACAACTCCGATTCCATGAGAAAGCTGAGCAGAGAGTGCTCCGACAAGCTGCAGGAGCTGGTGCAGGCAAATATGCGCACGAAGGAAGACGTGGTAAGTATGCACGAGCATGCCGAAGCGACCAACGAGGCGGCGGATGCGATCAAGCAGGCGGCAGGTCTGATCGACGCGATCGCAGAACAGACTAACCTGCTGGCGTTAAACGCATCCATTGAGGCGGCACGCGCCGGGGAAAGCGGCAAGGGCTTTGCTGTGGTAGCTACGGAGATCGGGGCATTGGCAAACCAGTCTACCCAGTCGGTAAGCCAGATTTCCAATATTATCAATGATCTGGTGAGCAAGTCGGTACAGTCCCTGCAGATCATGGAGAAGGTGAACGGGACGGTAGAACGTCAGGTGAATGTCTTGAACGATACGCAGAGCATCTTTGCGGAGCTGTACACGAATCTGGATCAGTGTATGGCATCCATCGTGAACATAGAAGCCATGACGGAGGAGATTGAGACACAGAGACAGGGCATTACCACGGTGCTCGATACGTTGAACTCTCTGGCGCAGGACAATGCAGCTTCCTCCGAGGAGACTTCCGCCATGACAGAGGAGCTGGGACAGATTGTGGCAAGATCCAAGGAAATGGTAGAGGATCTGAAGGGCGACGTGGATCAGCTTGTGGGCGGTGTCGGGCAGTTCTCCGTCTGAGCAGCCGGTCTACGCTCCAAGCAAAGCTTGGAGCTATCGGGCATTCGCCCGATGAAGCACAGGCAGTATACAGCCTTATGTGAGCAAGCTCCCAACGGCTGATACTGCCTGTGCTTCGCCCGGCTTATTGCATACGTTAAATTATCGGTTGACAAACCGGGGTGCCCTATGTATAATTGTTTGAGTGTGGATAGGAGTCTGCTATGTTCGTGAACCTGACGGAAGTGTTGACAAATGAGGACAGAGTTGTTTCCATGCAGACAGAAACGGAGATGACAGAAGTTTCTGTGGGCGGGGAAAAATATCCGGTGCTTGCTTCATCACCGGTGGACTTTGTTTTTACAAACACGGGAAAAGGCAGGGCACGGATTGAGGGAAAAGCGGATTTTGTCTTCCGGGCGGGCTGTGACAGGTGTCTGAAGCCGGTGGAAGAGAAACGGGAAATCTGCTTTACCAGAGAAGTGTGGGCGCCGGATATGGATGCGGAACCTTCGGCATACGAGGAACAGCCATTCATGGAAGGCTTTCAGTTGAACGTAGAGGACTTGCTGATCAGTGAGATAGTGACAAGCTGGCCTATGAAGATTCTGTGTAAGCCGGATTGTAAGGGGATCTGCCCCACATGCGGCAGGGATCTGAATACGGGGACGTGCGATTGCGATACGTTTGTTCCCGATCCCAGAATGGCGGCGATCAAAGATATTTTTGAAGCGGATAAGGAGGTGTGACGATGTCTATTTGTCCTAAAAACAAATCTTCTAAAGCAAGAAGAGATAAGAGAAGAGCAAACTGGAAAATGAGTGCTCCTACTTTGGTAAAATGCAGCAAGTGCGGCGCGTTGATGGTACCCCACAGGGTATGCAAGAAATGCGGAACGTACAACAAAAAAGAGATCATCGCAGTAGACTGATCGACGTGACGGGCTTTTCGGGAACCTCTCGAAGAGCCTTGATTTTTATGGGCGGATTTAGTATGATAATTTGAGTAACAATTTGCCTGATGCAGAGGGAGAACACATGAGCGAATGGATTAAAGTGGCTGTGGACGCCATGGGTGGCGACAACGCCCCGGTGGAGACGGTAAAGGGCGCTGTGGAGGCGGTAAACGAGAGCGGCAAGATCAAGGTGTATCTGGTGGGAAAACAGGATATTCTGGAGAAGGAGCTTGCCGGTTATACATATCCGAAGGAGCAGATGGAGGTGGTACATGCCTCCGAGGTGATCGAGACGGCGGAGCCGCCGGTGATGGCGATCCGCAAGAAAAAAGATTCCTCGCTCGTGAAAGCGCTTAATCTGGTGAAGGATGGTACCTGTGACGCCTTTGTGTCCGCGGGAAGCACCGGGGCGACTCTGGTAGGCGGACAGGTGATTGTGGGCAGGATCAAAGGGGTGGAGAGGCCGCCGCTTGCGCCGCTCATCCCCACGGCGACAGGCTGTTCCCTTCTGATTGACTGTGGCGCGAATGTGGACGCAAGACCGTCCCATCTTGTGCAGTTTGCGAAGATGGGATCGATTTATATGGAATATGTGATGGGCGTAAAGAACCCGAAGGTCGGCATTGTGAATATCGGTGCCGAGGAGGAAAAGGGAAACGCGCTCGTGAAGGAAACTTTCCCTCTCTTGAAAAACTGTTCTGACATCAACTTTATCGGGAGTGTGGAAGCGAGGGATATTCCCGCGGGCGCGGCGGACGTGATCGTCTGCGAGGCATTTGTGGGAAACGTGATTCTGAAAACATATGAGGGCGTGGGGCTGACACTGATCAGCAAAGTGAAGGAGGGCATGATGACCTCCCTGCGCAGCAAGATCGGTGCGCTTCTGGTGAAGCCGGCGCTTAAAAAGACGTTGAAGGCGTTTGATCTGGAACAGTACGGCGGCGCGCCGCTTCTGGGGCTTAAGGGGCTGGTCGTGAAAACACACGGCAGTTCCAAGGCGAATGAGATCAAAAATTCTATTTTACAGTGCATTGCCTTTACGGAACAGCAGATCAGCGAGAAGATCCGGGAGAAGGTGACAGTGCAGGAGAGTGCAGGTTAGGGAGCGGCGATAAAATACCGGCAGCGAAAGACGCTTTGGAAAGCGGAGAGGTATGTTTGGCGATGGAGTTTGATAAATTACGGGAAGTGATAGCGGGGATTTTGAGTGTAGACCCGAAGGAGATCACGGAAGAAACCACCTTTCTGGAGGATCTGGGAGCGGACTCTCTTGATGTTTACCAGATTATCATGGGAATTGAGGACGCCTTTCAGATTGAAATACCTGCCGAGAAGGCGGAGAGCATCACTACGGTGGGCGAAGCGGTAGAACTGATCAAGAGCAGCAGGGAGTAAGCGGTCAGCCCTTTCTGATAAGGAAGGGGCTTTTCCATGCGGAGGTTTTTATGACGGGTGAAGCGTTTGGCGCGTTGGAAGAAAAAATAGCATATCAGTTTCGGGATAAAACGCTGCTGCGGCAGGCGCTTACGCACAGTTCCTACGCCAATGAGATGAAGATCAACAAATTTGAAGATTATGAGCGGCTGGAGTTTCTGGGAGATGCCGTACTGGAACTTGTGAGCAGCGATTTCCTTTTCAGGGAGCGGGAAAACACGCCGGAAGGGGAATTGACGAAGATGCGTGCCTCCATGGTGTGCGAGCCGGCGCTCGCTTTCTGTGCGAGGGATTTTTCTCTGGAACAGTATATACTGCTCGGAAAGGGAGAGGAGGCAACCGGGGGAAGGAACCGGGACTCCATCGTTTCCGACGTGATGGAGGCGGTGATCGGCGCGATCTATCTGGACGGGGGACTTGAGGAAGCCTCGGCGTTTATCCACCGGTTTATTCTTTCGGATTTAGAGCACAAACAGCTTTTCTATGATGCCAAGACGATTCTGCAGGAGTGCGTACAGCAGGGCAACGAGGGCGCGCTTCATTACGAACTCGTAAAAGAGGAGGGACCACAGCACGATAAAATTTTCGAGGTGGAGGTCTATGTGGGAGAGAAAAAAGAGGGATGGGGAGTCGGACATTCCAAGAAAGCGGCGCAGCAGCAGGCGGCATACCAAGCTCTTCTGGCAAGAAAAGAAAGGTAATATATGTATTTAAAAAGTATAGAAGTACACGGGTTTAAATCCTTTGCAAATAAAATTACATTTAAATTCCACAACGGCATTACGGGTATTGTGGGACCGAACGGTTCCGGGAAGAGCAACGTTGCGGACGCGGTCCGCTGGGTGCTGGGAGAGCAGCGCATCAAACAGCTTCGCGGCGCGTCCATGCAGGACGTGATCTTTTCCGGGACGGAGATGAGAAAGCCGCTGGGTTACGCCTATGTGGCGATTACACTGGACAATTCAGACCATCAGCTCGCCATTGATTTTGACGAGGTGACGGTGTCGAGACGGCTGTACCGCTCCGGGGAGAGCGAGTATATGTTAAACGGTACGCCCTGCCGTCTGAAAGATGTCAACGAACTGTTTTACGATACCGGAATCGGCAAAGAAGGCTACTCCATAATCGGGCAGGGACAGATTGACAAAATTTTGAGCGGTAAGCCGGAGGAGCGCAGGGAGCTTTTCGACGAGGCGGCAGGCATTGTGAAATTCAAACGCAGAAAGTATGCGGCGCAGAAAAAGCTGGAGGCGGAAAAGCAGAATTTACTGCGCGTGAACGATATTCTGGCGGAACTGGAAAAACAGACGGGTCCCCTTGAAAAACAGGCGGAGAAGGCAAGGGTTTACCTTCGCAGGAAGGAGGAACTGAAGACCCTCGACGTCAACGTTTTCCTGCTTGAAAACGTGAGGATCACGGAGCAGCTTAAGGATGTGGATGAAAAGCTGCGCATTGCTTCCGGGGATCTGCAGGAGACTACGGATAAGTATGAGTCCACAAAGGAGGAGTACGAGCGGATCCAGAGCCGCATCGAGCAGTTGGATGCGGAGATTGAGGCGGCGAGAGCCACGCTCACGGACACGGGCGTGATGCGCTCCAAACTGGAGGGCGAGATCAACGTCCTGAAGGAGCAGATCCACTCCGCGGAGGGAAATGAGGAACATCTGCAGGCACGCATCAGCAGCATCAGCGGGCAGCTCGCCGAGAGGGACAAAGAGAGGGAAGCCATTCTCGCGGAAAAACAGGAGATCGACGAAAAACTGACGGCGCTGGAGGAAGAGCGGACGCAGGCGAGGGAGCTTCTGGAGAAAACCCAGAGCGAGATAGAAACTTTAAATAATCATATCGAAAGCGGAAAGAATACCATCATAGAGGCGCTGAATAACCGCGCCACCATCAAGTCCAGACTGGGACGCTTTGACACCATGCTGGAGCAGGTGAACATCAGGAAGGCAGAACTCAATTCCCGGCTTCTGCGCGCAAAGTCCGACGAGGCAGAGCAGACGGAGACCATCAAAAAGCTGGAGGAGGAGTTTGCGGCGATCACAGACGCCATCAAGGAACTGACGGAGCAGCAGGAGCTGATGGAGGAGCGTCTTGCCGGCGTGCGGGACGAGCTTGCGGGAAAAGATCAGAAACTCCGGGATACGCAGGTGCTTTACCACCAGCAGAAGTCCAAGCTGGAGGCGCTCTCCAACCTGACGGAGCGCTACGAAGGTTACGGCGGCAGCGTCAAGGCGGTCATGGAGAAAAAGGAGACGGAGAAGGGTATCATCGGCGTCGTGGCGGATATCATTCAGGCGGAGGCGAAGTACGAGACCGCCATCGAGACGGCGCTTGGCGGCAATATCCAGAATATCGTGACGGAGGATGAGGAAACCGCCAAGAGAATGATCGGCTTCTTAAAGAAGGCAAGAGCCGGGCGCGCGACGTTCCTGCCGCTGACAAGCATTACCCGGCCGCAGGAATTTAAAAACCCGGATGCCTTGAAGGAGCCGGGCGTAATAGGGATGGCGGACGCGCTCGTAAAAATTGAGAAGAAATATAAAAATGTGGCGAAGGCTATGCTTGGCCGCATTATGGTCGTTGACAATGTGGACAACGCGGTGAAGATCGCCAGAAAGTTTGACTACGGCATCCGCATGGTCACACTGGAGGGTGAGCTTCTCGTGCCCGGCGGCGCCATCAGCGGCGGCGCGTTTAGGAACAACTCCAATCTGCTCGGCAGACGCAGGGAGATGGAGGAACTGGAGAAGAAAGTAAAACAGTACGTGAAGGAGATCGACCAGATCTTAAATGAGATTGAGGAGACCAAGCGGGGACGCAACAAAATGCGTCTTGAGATTGAGGATATCAAGGGTCAGATCCAGCGGAAGTTTATCGAGCAGAATACCGCCAGAATGAATGTGATGCAGGCGGAGGAAAAGAAAAGCGAGACCACGGAGGGCTTCGGCGAGTTAAAGACCGAGGAACAGGATATCGAAACCCAGATCGGCGAGATCCGCACCGGCAAGGAGGAAGCGGCAAAAGAACTTGCAGATTCCGAGGCGCTGGAAAAGAGCGTGGAGACCCAGATTGCCGAGTTTCAGACACAGCTTGAGGAAAAGCGCGCGCTTGAGTCCGAGCAGGCGGCGCAGGTGGCAGAGTGCGATGTGGAAGTGGAGAAGATGCGCCAGAATGCCGATTTCAAACGGCAGAATCTGGAGCGCGTGGACGGAGAGAGGCAGCGTTATCTTGCAGAACTGAACGAGGTGAAGGAAGGGCTGCATCTGGGCAAGGAGGAAGTGGAGCGCAAGAAGGAGAGTATTCTCGAGATTGAGAGAACCATTGCGGCTTCCCATACGGCGCAGACAGAGGCGGAAGTCAAGCTGAAAGAGGACGTGGAGACCAAGGAGGAACTTTCCGGGAAACAGAAAAACTTCTTTGGCACCAGAGAGGAACTTTCCCAGCGGATGACGGCGCTTGACAAGGAAGTATACCGTTTGAATGCGCAGAAGGAGCGGATGGAGGAGTCCATCGAGTCCCAGATCAATTATATGTGGGACGAGTACGAGATCACGCTCTCCGACGCGGAAGGCTTAAAGAACGAGGAGATGACCGATCTTCCGGCGATGAAGCGGGAGATTGGAAATCTGAAAGACGCGATCAGAAAGCTCGGCGACGTGAATGTAAACGCCATCGAGGACTACCGCAATCTGATGGAGCGCTATACCTTCTTAAAGACACAGCACGACGATCTGGTGGAGGCGGAGAAAACGCTGCTCGGCATTATCGAGGAACTGGACGTCTCTATGCGGAAACAGTTTAACGAAAAGTTTGCCCAGATCAACCGGGAGTTCGACAAGGTGTTTAAGGAACTGTTCGGCGGGGGCAAAGGATCCCTCGAACTGATTGAGGACGAGGATGTGCTGGAGGCGGGCATTCTCGTGATCGCGCAGCCGCCCGGAAAGAAACTGGTCAATATGATGCAGATGTCCGGCGGAGAGAAGGCGCTGACGGCGATCTGTCTGCTCTTTGCGATACAGAACTTAAAACCTTCACCGTTCTGCCTTCTGGACGAGATCGAGGCGGCGCTCGATGAGAACAATGTGACGCGGTTTGCGAAGTATCTGCATAAGCTGACGAAGAATACGCAGTTTATCGTGATTACCCACAGGCGCGGCACCATGGAGAAGGCGGACAGGCTCTACGGCATTACCATGCAGGAGAAGGGTATCTCCACGCTTGTGAGTGTCAATCTGATTGACAAAGAACTGGACGATTAAAAAGGGAGCAGGAATGGGAGAAGAAAAGAAAGGTTTCTTTGGCAGGCTGAAGGCGGGTCTGACCAAGACAAGGGATAATATTGTACACAGCATGGATTCCGTGTTCGGCGGATTTTCCAGTATCGACGACGACTTCTATGAGGAGCTGGAGGAGATCCTTATCATGGGGGACATCGGCGTGAACGCCACCGGGGAGATTCTGGAGCGGCTGAAAAAGCAGGTGAAAGAAAACCATATCAAGGAACCTGCCGCCTGCCGGGAACATCTGATCGAAAGCATTAGGGAGCAGATGGAAGTGGGCGAGACCGCCTATGATTTTGAAAAGGAACGTTCGGTGGTGATGCTGATCGGTGTCAACGGCGTCGGAAAAACGACCACGGTGGGTAAACTCGCGGCGCAGCTCAAAGGGCAGGGGAAAAAGGTGCTGATCGCGGCGGCAGATACGTTCCGCGCGGCGGCAGGTGAACAGCTTTCGGAGTGGGCTGCAAGAGCCGGCGCGGATATGATCGGCGGTACGGAGGGCGCGGACCCTGCAAGCGTGATTTTCGACGCGGTGAGCGCGGCGAAGGCGAGAAACGTGGATGTGCTCTTGTGCGATACGGCGGGGCGGCTTCACAATAAGAAGAATCTGATGGAGGAGCTGAAAAAGATCAACCGCATTATCGACAGGGAGTTCCCGGACGCCCACAGGGAGAATCTGATTGTTCTGGACGGCACCACGGGTCAGAATGCCTTACAGCAGGCGAAAGAGTTTAGCGGGGTGGCGGATGTGACCGGCATCATTCTGACAAAGCTGGACGGGACGGCGAAGGGCGGCATCGCGGTGGCAATCCAGTCGGAATTGCAGATTCCTGTCAAGTATATCGGTGTGGGAGAAACCATAGAGGATTTGCAGAAGTTCGACGCGAAGCAGTTTGTGGACGCGCTTTTTGATGTGAAAGTGGGAGAGGAAGAAGAGCAGCAAATGCCATTACTATGAGCAGACGGAAGCTGTGAATAGAAACAGAGCGAGGAGGCACAGAGGGGATGGAAGCAATGACGTTGGATAAGTTTGAGGAGGCATACGAGGTAGTAAAGGAGGTGGCTTCGGAGACGAAGCTTGTGTACAGCGACTATTTCAGCGCGCAGACCGGGAATAAGATTTATCTGAAGCCGGAGAACATGCAGCTTACAGGCGCGTATAAGCTCAGAGGCGCCTACTATAAGATCAGTACGCTCACGGAGGAAGAGCGGGCGAAAGGTCTGATTACGGCTTCCGCCGGGAACCATGCGCAGGGCGTGGCATACGCGGCGAAGTGTTACGGGGTGAAAGCGGTGATCGTGATGCCCACCACAACCCCCCTCATCAAAGTAAACCGTACAAAGAGCCATGGGGCGGAGGTGATTCTCCACGGGGACGTGTATGATGAGGCATGTGCGCACGCGCTGGAACTGGCTGCGAAAAACGGCTATACGTTTGTGCATCCCTTCGATGATCTGGATGTGGCGACGGGACAGGGAACCATCGCCATGGAAATCATAAAAGAACTTCCTCTGGTGGACTATATTCTGGTGCCCATCGGCGGCGGCGGTCTTGCCACCGGCGTGTCTGCGCTGGCAAAACTTTTAAACCCGAAGATCAAGGTGATCGGTGTGGAGCCTGCGGGCGCGGCATGTATGCAGGCGTCCATCAAGGCAGGAAAAGTGCAGACCATGGCGCAGGTCAATACCATCGCAGACGGCACGGCGGTGAAAACACCGGGCGAAAAGATTTTCCCCTATGTGAGCAAAAATCTGGATGACATTATCACCGTGGAGGATGAAGAGCTGGTGGTCGCTTTTCTGGATATGGTGGAAAATCACAAGATGGTGGTGGAAAATTCCGGGCTTCTCACCGTGGCGGCATTAAAGCATCTGGATGTGAAGCATAAAAAGATTGTCTCCATCCTGAGCGGCGGCAATATGGACGTGATCACCATGTCATCCGTGGTGCAGCAGGGTCTTGTGCTGCGCGACAGGATCTTTACCGTGTCGGTGCTTCTGCCGGACAAGCCGGGCGAGCTTTCCAGAGTGGCGGACGTGATCGCGAAGGAAAGCGGCAATGTGATCAAGCTGGAGCATAACCAGTTTGTCTCCATCAACCGCAATGCGGCGGTGGAACTCAGGATCACGCTGGAGGCATACGGCACGGAGCACAAAAACCAGATCATCAAGTCCCTTGAGGATCAAGGCTACCAGCCGAAACTTGTGCGGGCGAGTGTGTAAATATTCTACAAAATGGATATGACTAAAGGAAAAGGACAGGACTCATATTCATGCAAAAAGTAAAGAAATATGTTATTATAACGGTAGCGGCATTTCTCTACGCCGTAGGGGTCAGTCTTTTTACAGATCCCAATAATATGGCGCCGGGCGGCGTGACGGGTATCGCCATTATTCTGAGCAGAGTGATTTCTGTCAACACAGGTACGCTCATTATGCTGATCAATATACCGATCCTGATTTTTGCGGTCTGGAAATTTGGAATCGCTCTTACGGTGTCCACGATCTATGCCATAGCGCTGATCTCATCCTTCACGAATGTGCTGGCGCCATACGGGGCAGCTACGGATGATATCCTTCTGGCGGCGCTTGTGGGCGGCACGCTGACGGCGGTTTCCATCGGCGTGATTTTCCGGCAGGGAGCGACCACGGGAGGCATGGACATTATCGTGAAGGCGTTGCGGCTCCACTTCCCGCATCTGAAGACGGGTAAAATATTCTTTGCTGCGGATGCGCTTGTGGTGACCCTCTCGGGCATTGTATTCCGGGATCTGAACGCTGCGCTGTATGCGGCGATTTCCGCCATCTGTACTTCCGTGGTGATGGATATTGTGCTCTACGGCAGGGATGAGGCGAGGCTTCTGTATATCATCAGTGCGAGGGCGGAAACCATTGCGGGGCGTCTTTTGTCGGATCTGGATATCGGCGTGACATATATAAAAGGGCAGGGCGCATATAGTGGAGATAACAAGCGGGTGATTATGTGTGTGGTGAAAAAGCCCGTATCGCCCAGAGCGGAGGAGATTGTAAAACAGGAAGATCCGGATTCCTTTATGATTATCACGAGCGCCACAGAGGTGTTCGGAGAAGGGTACAAAAGCTACTTTAGCGAGCGCATGTAATACATGCGCATATAAAAGGAGAGTTTATGCAGGAGAATCATTCGCAGCAAAAGCGCAGCAGGAAGAGACGGAGGAGAAGTGAGAACAGCATCCTCGCGGGCTCCATTCTTCTCTGTATTATCACTTTGACGGCGGTAACCATCTGTCTGGTCATGGTATTCCAGTACCGGGCGGTCCAGCAGAAAAACACAGCGGTGATGAGCGAGCTGGAGGCAATCCGCCTGAAAGAGGAGGCGGCTTACAATCAGGCGGAAGTGGACGCTATGGTTGAGAGCGCTGTGAAGGAGGCGGAAGAAAGGACATCGGAGGAAGTGAGCGGGGCGTTTCTGAATAGGATGAAGGAGCTTATGACTTCCGGCGGGGGCACGACGGAGATGCTAAGGACTTTCTTCCCGGATGAGGTTGTGCTGGCGGATGCCGGGCAGTATTATTTTTTCCCGATTCTGGAGGATCTGGCAAAGAATACATACAATCCCGAGTCTTTTATGGCGGACGGGGACGGTGTGGTCCATTACTATGAGGAGGGTGAGCGGATTTCCCGCAAAGGCATAGACGTATCCCGGTATCAGGATAAGATTGACTGGGAGAAAGTGGCAGATGACGAAGTTGACTATGCCTTTGTCCGTCTGGGGATCCGGGGTTATACAGAAGGTGAAATTCTCGAGGACGAAACGTTCCAGACGAATATCGAGGGCGCTTTAAAGAATGATATCGACGTGGGCGTATACTTTTTTACACAGGCGATGAGTGAGGAGGAAGCGGAGGAGGAAGCGGAATTTGTGATCGAGTCCATCGCGCCCTACAAGGTGACATACCCTGTGGTGATCGACGTGGAGGCGGTGACGAGCGCGAACGCGCGCAGCAACGACCTGTCCAAAGAGGATCGGACAAAATACTGCATTGCTTTTTGCGAGAAAGTCAAAGAGGCGGGATACACGCCCATGATATATGGCAATCTGAAAACCTTTATGCTGCTTCTGGATATAGAGCAGCTGGAAGAGTACGATAAGTGGTTTGCCTATTATGACGAGGCCTATTATTTCCCCTATGATTTCAAAATCTGGCAGTATACGAACAAAGGAAAGGTGTCCGGCATCAAGGGGGACGTGGACTTAAACGTCAGCTTTGACGCGCGGGAATATGAGGAAGAGGACGACGATTAATGAGGGCGGCAAACAGCGGTGAGCGGTCAGCGCTGTGGAAATACAAAAAAAGAAAGGCAGGGTTACGACATGAAATACGAATTTGAAGGTACTGTGGAATTCCGGGAGAATGAAAATGCCATCTCCGTGCCATTCAATGTCTGGGAGGTTTGCGAGAAGGTGGGAGACGCGCCGGTGCGGGTCTGCTTTGACGACGTGTGCTTTATCTGCGATCTGCTGCCGAAGGGGCAGGGGTATTACGATATCCCGGTGAGTCAGGATACGCTCGCAAAGGTGGAACTTGGCAAGAAATATCTGATTTCCATTGAGATTGTGGGAAATGTCATGGGAAGAATCGGTGACAGCCCTTACAGCGTGGAGCATCCGATCCGCAAAGTGGACGGTGTGGAGCTTGTGACGCAGCCGTGGGACGGTCTGTGCGGACAGTCCTGCATTGCCATGATCGCGGGGACGACGCTGGACGAGGCGTGCGATATTATGAAGTGCCGGGAGTGGCAGGCGAACATGAGCAAGATGATCGTTACGCTGGAATATCTGGGCATCCGCCATGCAGATAAGATTGTGTATACCCTCGGCAGGAGCGTGGAGCTGCCGAAATGTACGATCATCATGGAGCGCATGGGCAGATACAGCCACTATCTCGTAGGGTATGACGGAAAGTATTACGATCCCAATCTGGGTGTGATCAAAGAGTTTGACATGGCGAAGATGGTGGGGTATCTGGAGATTGTCGTAGAGTGAAAAGAACAAAATGTTGATTTGTAAGAAAAAGCTGTCCTCTGTTTACCGGGGACAGCTTTTTAAATCTGTTCAGGATTGGAAATAATTATGTCTCGTTCATTTTATGTATAGATTCGGTGATGCTGTTGGCGTCCTGCGTGATCTTTTTGTAGATCTCCGTGGACTGCTTGGAGAAGGTGCCCATCTGTTTCGCGATGATACCGAATCCGGCGCCTGCCGCGCCGACCCTCGCCGTCTCGATGGAAGCGTTTAACGCCATGATCGTCTGTTTGGAGGCGATGCCTTCGAGTTCTTTGGTATTTTCTTTGATCCGTGCCACAGTTTCCGTGGCGTTTGCAATTTCCTCTTCCCACACGTGGATCTTTTTATATTCCGTGGCGCTCATATATTCCTGTACAATCAAAATGTTTACCATGTCATTCAAGAGGGAAACAGCGGCGCGGATGGAAGGTTCCGGGCGCACGGGCACTTTCTGCGCGGCGCGGACATAAGCATTCGGATCAAGTTCCAGCTCTTCGGCGAGCGCGGCAAGTTTTTCCTCATCCGGCTCGCGGGAGAAAATCTGTCCGCCGGTCAGATGCCCTAATTTTTCGCCGTTCAGCACGATATCAATGGAAAACTCCATAAGCCCGGCATGGCATTCGTAAACGCCCTGCCCGGCAGCCGTACATTTCTGGCAGCGTCTGGCGCCCTCCTGACAGCCCTGCGTCTGTTTCGTACAAAAGTCAGTAAAGCCGCTTCCTCTGGTTATATAGTTACCGTCCATATCAACGGCAATAACAGCAAGCCCGGTCGCCTGCGAAAAAGTATCCTGTATTTTCTGCAAGTGAGACATATCCATAAAATCCGAGAGTTTCATGTCAGTTTCCCCTCCTTTAGCAATATTGTATTTATTATAGCATGTTTTTTTTAGGATGCCTATCTTTTTGTATGTTATAATACAAAATACAGTGTAGACAAAAAGGCGGGACAGAGGGATGACAGAACTATATTATGCGGAGGATGATCCGGGTATTGCCGGGGCGGTGAAAGAATATCTGGAGCGGGAAAATATCAAAGTGTCGGTATACGGCACGCTTGCAGACTTAAAGCAGGCGCTTTCACAGCGTCTGCCAGCCATGGTGCTGTTGGACTGGAACATGCCGGACGGGCGCGGGGACGGGCTGTGCCGGTGGATCCGCGGGACATGGAAGGAACTGCCGGTTATTTTTCTGACGGTGCGGGGCGACAGTGCGGATATTGTCTCGGGATTTGAGAGCGGGGCGGACGACTATGTGGTGAAGCCCTTTGCGCTGGAGGTATTATATTCCCGAGTGCGGGCGCTCCTTCGGAGAAGCGGGAATGCGGGCGGGCAGTATCTGTCCTGCGGCGGGATCACGATGGATTTAAACCGTATGCTCGTTACCTGCGAAGCGGAAGAGATCAGTCTGAGCGCGGCGGAGTATCAGGTGCTAGTATGTCTGATGAGAAATAAGGGAAGGATTGTCACCAGAGAAAAGCTGTTGGAACAGGTGTGGGATGTGAAGGGGAACTATGTGAACGATAATACATTGACTGTGACAGTCAAGAGATTGCGCGAAAAGCTGCACCAGCCGGCATGTCTCAAGACAGTCAGAAGCGTGGGTTACCGCATGGAGGATGTGTTATGGGAGGCGTGAACGATAAAAAAGCGGATGACGCAGGTTTCCTGCCGGTGGTTCTGTCTGTTTCCGGCGCTGTGGCTATGCTGGTTTCGGGCAGTTATATATGCAGGCTGGCAGGCGCGTTTCTTCTGCTTGCCGGGTTTATGGTGCAAAGGAGAAGAGAGAGACAGCGTGTGCAGGTATTGACGGCATATCTGGAGCAGGCAGACAGGGGAAACGCGCCGGTGCTTTCCGCGCTGGGGGAGGATGCGCTTTCCAGACTGGAGGATCAGATTTATAAGACGGTGACCTACCTTTATCAGACGAGGGAGGAGGCGGTGCGGACGAAAAATGAGTTCGCCCGGAATCTGTCCAATATCGCCCATCAGATTAAAACACCGATCACGGCAATTTCTTTGCAGGTACAGACAATGGAGGACGGGGACAGCGCGGCGAAGAAGAGGGGGCGGGAGCAGATGATCAAGCAGCTTACGAGGCTGACGCATCTGGAGGAGGCGCTGCTTCTTCTGGCTAGGTTAGATGCCGGCACACTGGTCTTAAAGAAGGAAGAGACGGACGTCTATACCCTGCTTATGATGGCGGCGGATAATCTGCAGGAGATTTTCGCGCAGTCGGGAGTCTCCGTGGATATCCCGGAATTTGGGGAGATGCCGGTGATGGCTGATCCGGACTGGACCATGGAAGCCTTTATGAATCTGATGAAAAACTGTGCGGAGCACAATGCGGGCGGACGGGTCCGCTGCCTTTGCGAACAGAACCCTTTATATACGGAAATACGGATACAGGATGAGGGCGCAGGTTTTGACAGGGAGGATCTGCCCCATCTTTTTGAGCGGTTTTACCGGGGGAAACACGCGGCGGAGGGCGGTGTCGGCATCGGTCTTGCGTTGGCAAAGGAACTGATCCTTAGGCAGAACGGCACCATACGGGCGAGGAATCTGCCGGAGGGCGGCGCCTGTTTTGAAATCCGTTTTTACCGTCACTGAGTTGTCACTTTCGCCTGTTATAATGAATTAGGTAGGTGAGAAACGCATCGTAAACTTTGTAGTCATTGTGCACATTTATGGATGATACAACATGCACAACATAGCAATAGCAAAAAGCGTTTCGCTATAACTTGATTATAAAAGCGAAGGAGGAGACAGACGGGTGAATATTCTGACATGCGAGGGAGTGAGCAAGGTGTACGGATCCGGGGATAACCGGGTGGTGGCGCTTGCGGGGATTGATCTTAAAGTTGACAGGGGAGAATTTGTGGCGATTACGGGGGCGTCCGGCTCCGGGAAATCCACGCTGCTGCATATTCTGGGGAGCGTGGACAAGCCGACGGGCGGCAGGGTAACCGTGGAGGGAACCGACCTCTCCGAACTGAATCAGACACGGGCGGCCATTTTCCGGCGCAGGAAGGTAGGGCTGGTGTACCAGTTTTATAATCTGATTCCCACGCTGACGGTGCGGAAAAACATTCTGATGCCGCTCACATTGGATAAAAAGAAACCGAATGAAGCGTATTTTGAGGAAGTGGTAAAGACGCTTGGGCTTTCGGAGCGGCTGGAGGCTTTGCCAAATCAGCTTTCCGGCGGGCAGCAGCAGAGGGTGGCGATCGCCCGCTCCTTGATTTACCGCCCGGCGTTATTGCTGGCGGACGAGCCGACAGGCAATCTGGATCAGAAAAATTCCGGGGAAATTATGGATATGCTCAAACTCTCCAACCGGAACATGAAGCAGACCATAGTGCTGATTACCCACGATGAAAAGATCGCGCTGGAGGCAGACAGAATCATCACCATAGAGGACGGCCGTATTGTGGGCGACGAGAGAAGGAGGTAGTGCAGATGTGGAGAGAATATTCGTCGGGTTATCTGAAAAACAACCGCTCTGCCGCTGTTTCCGTTATGACAGCCGCGTTTATTTCGTCGCTGCTTTTATCGTTGTTAAGCTGTCAGTTTTACAATATGTGGAAGTATGAGGTGGAACGGCTGCGGGCGGAGGGAGACCAGTATGCGCTGATGGCGATGTATCTGGTGCGCGACGCAAACGATGAGGCGCCAAGGCTGGTATTTCCGCTGTTTCTATTGATAATGGGGCTTGCCTCCTTTTCGCTTATCGTTATCATACACAATGCCTTCGCGGTGTCCATGCAGGCGAGAATCCACCAGTTCGGTATTTTGTCCAGCATCGGGGCGACACCGAGACAGATTCGGACCTGTCTCTTGCAGGAGGCGGCATACCTGTGCGCGGCGCCGATTCTTCTGGGGACGCTGCTTGGCATAGCGGGGAGTATGGGGCTTCTGGCTCTGTTGGAGATGTTGGCACAGGAGATAGAAGGCAGACGGGCGTCAGTGTTCGGGTACCATCCGCTGATTCTTTTGTGTACGCTGTTGATAACGGCAATCACCATAGGCATATCCGCATGGATACCGGCAAGGAAACTGAGCGTGATGACGCCGCTTGAGGCGATCAAAAATACACGGGAGCTGGAACCGAGAAGAAAATGCAATTCTCCGTTACTTTCCCTTATATTCGGCGTGGAAGGAGAGTTGGCGGGAAACGCGTTGCGGGTACAGCGAAAGGCGCTTCGGACGGCGTCGGTGTCGCTTCTTTTGTCCATGACGGCTTTTGCACTGATGCAATGCTTTTTTACCCTGTCGGAAATCAGCACGAGGGAGACATACTTTGAAAAATATCAGGACGCATGGGACATTATGGTTACGGTGAAAGACACGGGGATAGGCAGTTTTGGGGAGGCGGAGAAACTGCGGCAGATACCGGGTGTGGATGACGTGATTGTGTACCAGAAGGCGCAGGCGAAGAGTCTGCTGTCGGAGGAAAATCTGAGTGGGGAAATGAGGGCGAACGGAGGATTTTTCCACGATAGCGGGAAGTATGTGGAGCGGGACGGGGAATTTTTTAGAGTGAGTGCGCCGATTGTCGTAATGGATGACGCGAGTTTTCTGGCATACTGTGAAGCAATAGGCGCGCTACAACGGACGGACGGGGCGGTAATACGCAATCTCATCTGTGACGTGACCAATCCGGATTTCAGACATCCGCAGTATATGCCCTATATAAAGGAAGCGGGCACGACAAGGCTTGTAGCGCGGACGGGCGGTGTGGCTGCGGAAATGTCGGTTTCGGACTGCGCGGAGACGGCGGAGATTCCGGTTATTGCCTATACGGAAGAAGTTCCCGTATTGCGGGAAGAATACGCCACGATTGACAAGTACGAGCTGGTGCACTTTGTCCCGGCGAGTCTGTGGAGGGAAATCGAGAGGCGGACAGGCGGCGCGGAGGAAGATACGTTCATTCGGATTCTCTGTCGGGAAGGAGTCAGTCTGGAAGAACTGGATACGATTCAGGGAGAAATCGAAAAAAACCTTGCGGGAGCTTATACGACAGAGAGTGAGAACCGCATCCGGGAATATGAGACGAACGATGAGAAGATACAGGGAATGCTGCTCGTGCTGGGGACTTTTTGTGTGCTGCTCGCGCTGATCGGCCTGGGCAACGTGTTTTCCAATGCCCTTGGCTTTGTGCGGCAGAGGAAGCGGGAGTTTGCCAGATATCTTTCCGTGGGCATGACGCCGGGAGAACTGCGGAAAATGTTCTGTATTGAGGCATTTGCGCTTGTGGCACGCCCGATGCTGTGGGCGGCGGTCGTCGCGGTCTTGGCGGTGGGAGCTATGTTAAAGGCAAGTTATATGAATCCGGCGGAGTTTCTGGCTGAGGCGCCTTTTGTGCCAATCGGCGCGTTTGTGCTTTCGGTCGGCGGCACGGTGGCGCTCGCATACTATCTGAGCTGGCGCAGAATGCGGGGGATGGATCTGGCGGAGGTTTTGCGGGATGATACGATGATGTAGGCGGTCCAATGTTAATCTGCGTTGCTTGCCGCAATGGGGGTTCTTCCGTATCATGGTGGTGAAAGGAGGGCATTGTTGATGCTGAATGAAAATATCAAAACAATCAGAAAATCCAAAGGACTTTCACAGGAGGAACTTGCAGTCAAACTGCATGTGGTGAGGCAGACGATTTCAAAATGGGAGCAGGGATTGTCGGTCCCGGATGCCGATATGCTGATTTCCCTGTCAGAGGCATTGGGAACATCTGTGAGCACATTGCTGGGAGAAAACGTTGTGGAAAAGAAGATCGATGACTTAAAAGTAATTTCCGGGAAACTGGAAGTCATAAACCTGCAGCTTGCGAGGGGGAAAGCGGCGAGACAAAATGTATTGCATTGTTTTTTTCTCTCATTGGGCGCGGTGATAGCGGCTGGTTTTGCCGCCTTGATTGTATGGAATAGTCCATACTTAGGGTGGGATTATAGCCAGCCGGAAACCGCGGTTGCCGGAGTTCTGATTCACGGGTTTGAGTGGCTGTTCGTCCGGATGGCGCCGTTTGTCCTGACTGGAGCAGTCATTGGCGCCTGTCTGACGCAGAGGAAAAGGTGAAACAGTTACAAAGGTAACAGTAAAACAGGGAACGAAACGCAAAGTTGACAGGATGAAACCACAGATTGGTTGTTTTTCAACGGTGTCTGGAAGAAAATGACTGCAGGAGGTGGATAAAAAATGACATTGGGACAGAAATTGAAAACACTGTTGAAAGACAACGGTATGACGCAGGAGGATTTAGCGGAAAGGCTGGAGGTATCCAGACAGGCGGTGGGGAAATGGGTGAACGACAAAGGAATACCAGAAGTGGGGGAATTGGTACAGATCAGTAATTTGTTTGGCGTGTCAACGGACTACCTGCTGAAAGAGGACTGCAGTGAAAAAGGGATGACGGAAGAGAAAGCCGCAGCAAACAGCGGATATTATGTCAGTCAGGAGATGCTGGATGGGTATTTGTCGTACAGCAGACAGGGCGTAAAGCAGATCACGGGAGGAATCAGCCTGTTTATCGTATCGAATGTCTTTGGATGCTTTGAAAAAAATAGCATGATCCTGTCGTCCCTCTATTGGCTTACCATGATAGCGGGGATCGCTATTGTGATATGGTATTTCTTTCAGACCAGACAGTATCAGGAAATCAAAAACGAACGGCTTGCGTTTGACGACAAGGTGTTCGAGGCGTTTAAAAGACAGAGGGAGAGCAGAAGAAAGAAATATATCGTTATGATGATTGCCGGCTTGGTTATTCTTCTGGCAAGCTCTGAAATGGAACACTTTCTGCTGGTGTATGCCGGGCAGACAGCCTGCAATGTTTTCGGGTGGGTGGCTGATGCGGTATGGCCCGCGCTTATGATATGGGCGGGAATGTCCATGCATATTGACAGCGTTGTTATAAATAATGCCAGACATACGCCGAAAAGCGGTCATATGAAACGGTATCGCTGGGTATATATGGCATTGCCGGTTACGGTGATGGCTGTTCTGATTGGCATAATCACAAACGCGTGGAGTCCATATGCGCCAATTCTCATTTTGTTTTGCTGTCTGTTGGTTACGACTTGTAAATTATTGATAGAAAGCAGGGGGAGAGATGAATAAGAAAAGAGGTATAAAAATCGGTATTCTGCTTGTGGCAGGACTATGTATCTGCGCCGGATGTTCCGCGGGACAGGGAGGAAAATATACGCCGGAGGAATTAGATAATCTGGCTGAAATCAGAATATATGCGGCAAAGAATAATGAGCTTATCAAAACGATAAGTGACGAAGAGCAGCTGTATCAGTTTAACCAGTGTTCGATTTTTGACGGCACGGATATAGAAGAACGGCAGGAAGAATTGAAAAGAGATCTGGAGGGAGCAGAGGAACAATACCATCTGACTGCGTACAAGTACCCCGCCGCACGTTTTGGCGGAAAAGAGCCGGTGGAAAATATGACCATTACCTTGTATGAAGACAGCGATATCATCAGAATGACGGTGGCGGAGGATAGTATCAAAGCATTTACTGTCCCGGAGGAATTTCTGACTTTTTACTATGAGGCGCCGGAGGCGGAGATGGAATTTTATCGGTCATTCGTTGAATAAAAAAGGTATTAAAAATTTTGCTGCCGCGATGTGTCAAGAAAAAATACTTGACACATCGCTTTTCCTATTGTAAAATGCAAAAGTCGGCGGTCGTCTGCCTTATATTTCATGGATGCGCCGCCTTGGCAAAGCCGTGACAGAAACGGCGCAGAAGTGGTGAAAACATGGAAAAGATCGTAGAACAGGGTTTATTGTATGATTTCTATGGGGAACTGCTGACGGAACACCAGCAGGAGATTTACGAGAGCGTTGTGTATGAGAACCTTTCTCTGGGAGAGATCGCGGAGGCACAGGGAATCAGCAGACAGGCAGTGCATGATATTGTGAAACGCTGCGACAGGACTCTTCTCGGATATGAGGAAAAGCTGAAGCTGGTGGCAAGGTTTACGAGCATCAAGGAAAAGATCGCGCAGATCAACCGTCTTTCCGGGCAGTACGAGAGCGGGGAAATGGCAGACCCGGCATCCTACGGTTCACAGATCAGGGAATTGTCGGCAAGGATTATGCAGGAATTATAGTTTTGGGGCGGCAGGTCCGTATCCGTCAAAGGACTTTTGGAAACAGGTGTGTCACTGTATTTTTGGCAGAAAGGCGTAAGATCGGATGGCGTTCGAGAGTCTGACAGATAAACTGCAGAATGTATTTAAAAATCTGAGAAGCAAGGGGCGCCTCACGGAGGAGGACGTCAAGACAGCGCTAAAAGAGGTTAAGATGGCGCTTCTGGAGGCGGACGTCAACTTCAAGGTGGTCAAACAGTTTGTGAAGTCTGTGGAGGCGCGGGCAATCGGCGCGGACGTGCTCAACGGCTTAAATCCGGGGCAGATGGTCATCAAGATCGTGAACGAGGAAATGGTGTCCCTGATGGGTTCAGAGACCACGGAGATCACCATGCAGCCGGGAAAGGCGATCACGGTCATTATGATGTGCGGCCTGCAGGGCGCGGGTAAAACCACAACCACGGCGAAGATTGCGGGAAAGCTGAAACTGAAAGGCAAGAAACCGCTTCTGGTGGCATGTGACGTGTACCGTCCAGCGGCGATCAAACAGCTGCAGGTAAACGGGGAAAAGCAGCAGGTGGACGTTTTCTCCATGGGGGAAAACCATAAGCCGGTCAATATCGCGAAGGCGGCGATCGAGCACGCCCAGAAGAACGGTCATAATGTGGTGATTCTAGACACGGCGGGCCGTCTGCATATAGACGAAGAAATGATGGCTGAGCTGATGGCGATCAAGGAAAATGTGGACGTGCACCAGACGCTTCTGGTGGTGGATGCCATGACCGGTCAGGACGCTGTCAATGTGGCGAAGGACTTTGACGAAAAGGTCGGTGTGGACGGCGTGATCCTGTCCAAGATGGACGGTGATTCCAGAGGCGGCGCGGCGCTTTCCATCAAGGCTGTCACGGGAAAGCCGATTCTCTTTATCGGTATGGGTGAGAAACTCTCCGATCTGGAGCAGTTTTACCCGGACCGCATGGCGAACCGGATTCTGGGCATGGGCGATGTGCTCACGCTGATCGAGAAGGCACAGCAGAATCTGGACATAGACGAGGATAAAGAAAAAGAAATGGCTGCCCGCATGAAAAAGGGCAAGTTTGATTTCGAGGACTATCTGGAGAGCATGAAACAGATGCGCAACATGGGCGGGCTTTCCGGGATATTAAGCATGATGCCCGGCATGGGAAGTAAGATGGCGGATATCGAGTCTGCGGTGGATGAAAAGCAGCTTGCCCGCATGGAGGCGATCGTCTTAAGCATGACGCCGCAGGAGAGGCAGAATCCCAAGCTCTTAAACCCGAGCAGGAAAGGGCGCATTGCCAAAGGGGCAGGGGTGGACATTGCGGTGGTCAACCGCTTTATCAAGCAGTTTGAGCAGTCGCAGAAAATGATGAAACAGATTCCCGGCATGATGGGCGGTAAGAAAGGCCGCGGCATGTTCGGTGGTTTAGGCGGTATGAAATTCCCATTTTAGGGTTTCAAAATAAAAAACAATATTATTATTTACAGGAGGCAAAAGAAATGGCAGTTAAGATCAGATTGAGAAGAATGGGACAGAAGAAGCATCCTTTTTACAGAATTGTGGTGGCGGATTCCAGATCCCCCAGAGACGGCAGATGTATCGCGGAGATCGGCACTTACGATCCCAACACAGATCCCAGCACCTACAAGGTAAACGAGGAAGAGGCGAAGAAGTGGCTCGCCAACGGCGCACAGCCCACAGAGATTGTGAGCAGAATCTTCAAGACGGTAGGCGTGACAAAATAAAAGGGTTTCAGGTCGCTTTTGGAGGTGGACTATGAAAGAATTGGTTGAAGTGATCGCAAAAGCTCTTGTGGAAAACCCGGACGAAGTGGTGGTGACACAGAAGGAGGAGGGTAAGAACATTACCGTGGAACTCCATGTGGCGCCCTCCGATATGGGAAAGGTTATTGGCAAACAGGGACGTATCGCAAAGGCGATCCGCTCTGTTGTCAAGGCGGCATCATCTAAGGACAATAAGAGAGTGGATGTAGAGATCATCTGACAAAAGGACCCCACGGATTTCCCTGTGGGGTCTTTGTGACAGAAAAAAAGACAGGGAGTAAAGGGATTTGGAAACGGAAAGAAACGACGAGCTGCAGGTGGGCGTGATTACGCAGACACACGGGATCCGGGGCGAGGTGAAGGTATTTCCCACCACGGACGACGCGAACCGCTTTAAGAAGCTGAAAGAGGTCATTCTGGACACGGGGAGGGAACGTCTCTCCATGGAGATCGAGGGCGTCAAGTTTTTTAAGCAGTTTGTGATACTGAAATTCAAGGGCTATGATTCCATCAACGACGTGGAAAAATATAAGCAGGGAAAGCTTCTTGTGACCCGTGACAAGGCGGTCAGATTAAAGAAGGATGAGTATTTCGTGGCGGATATGATCGGTATGCGCGTCGTGACAGATACGGGGGAAAACTTCGGCACTTTGAAGGAAGTGCTGGCGACCGGCGCAAATGACGTGTATGTGGTGAGCCTTGATGACGGGAGAGAAGTGCTGCTTCCCGCGATCAGGGATTGCGTCAAAAATATTGATATAGACGCGCAGGTGATGGAAATTCACGTTATGGACGGATTATTATAAAATTTCCAAAGGAATTGCGCACAACAGTCAGGAGGGAACGTAGCATGGTAGATTTCCATATACTGACCCTGTTTCCAGACATGGTCATGCAGGGACTGCACACCAGCATTCTCGGCAGGGCGGTGGACAGGGGCGATATCGCGATAGAGGCGGTCAACATCCGGGACTTTACGACGGACAAGCACGGAAAGGTGGATGATTACACCTACGGCGGCGGCGCAGGGATGCTGATGCAGGCGCAGCCTGTCTTTGACGCCTGTCAGTCTGTTATTGATCGGATTGGTCAGGACAGGCGGCGGCGCGTGATCTATGTCACCCCGCAGGGGAAACCTTTTCATCAGGCGATGGCTAAGGAACTGTCCATGGAGGAGGAGCTGATCTTTCTCTGCGGGCACTATGAGGGAATCGACGAGCGGGTGCTGGAGGAAATCGTCACGGATGAAGTTTCTCTGGGAGACTACGTGCTCACGGGTGGAGAGCTGGCGGCTATGGTGATGGTGGACGCCATTGCCAGACTGGTGCCGGGTGTCCTGCACAACGAGGAGTCCGCGGAGACAGAGTCCTTCGGGGACGGTCTTTTGGAATATCCACAGTATTCCAGACCAGAGATCTGGCACGGGAAGCGGGTGCCGGAAATTCTGCTTTCGGGCGATCACGCGAAGGTGGACGCGTGGAGGCTGGAGCAGGCGCTCCTTCGGACAAAGGAGAGAAGGCCGGATCTCTATGAGAAATATATGGAGGCGCATGACTTGTATAATCAGAGGGGATAACGTATAATAAGCTTTGTGTATCATGTATTAAGGGAAAGGGGATATATGAGGATGAAAAAGACGCTGTTACAAATTTTGAAATTCACCTACTTTGCAGGCTGTTTCTGGTATTTCTTTACCATACCGGCACGTGCCTATATCGACCCGTCGGCGGTCACCTATATTATTCAGGCGGTGGCGGGCGTACTGATTGCACTGGGCGCTGCCTTTACTATTTTCAGACACAAAATCTTCGCTTTCTTTAAAAAGAATAAAAAGAACGGCGGGACGGAGAGTGCGGCGATTGAGTTCAAGGATGTGGACGACTAAGGGGCAGCTATGGGTGTGATGACAGACGCGGTGGTAAACGGACTGCTGTGGCTCATTCATTTGTGCTACGGCTTTTGCGGCAGTTATTGGGTGGCAATTTTTATCTTTACGTTTCTGACAAAGGTAATTTTATTGCCATTGTCCGTGTGGGTGCAGAAAAATTCCATCAAGACGGTGCGCATGTCGCCGGAGATGAACCATATCAGGGCGGCTTATTTCGGGAATCAGGAAGCCATTTCCGAGGAGCAGTATAAACTTTTTAAGAGAGAAAAATACAGTCCCTTTGCGGATCTGGTGCCGCTTTTTGTCCAGCTTGCGCTGCTGATGGGCGTGGTGGAGGCTGTAAAGAGGGGGACGGACCTGACGGATATTCCTGTACAGACGGGCGGAATTACCCTGCTGATCCCGCTGTTTGCAGCGTTATCCGCTTTTTTCATGTGTTATGTGCAGAACAAGGCGAATGTGCTGCAGTCAGAGCAGGGACGCGTAAACCAGTACGGCACCATGGCATTTTCGGTGGGGCTGTCGCTGTATCTGGGATTTTTCGTCTCTATCGGCGTGGGCTTTTACTGGAGCTGCAGCAACATCCTTTCCGTGGTGCAGCTTGTTCTTCTGAATATCTGGATCAATCCCAAACATTATATTGACTACGAGGCGCTGGAGGCGAGCAAGGAGGAACTTCAGAAAGCGAAGGCGTTCATGTCCGCGAAGCAGAAGGAGGACAGGTCGAATCCTTACCGGGCGAAGGGGAAGGCGGATTACAGGCGCTTCCTGAAAACGCAGGACAAAAAGATCGTATTTTATTCCGAGAAGAACGGGTTTTACAAGTATTATAAGAATATCATAGAGGAGATCATAAGGCGCACCAATATCGTCATCCACTATATTACCAGCGATCCTGAGGACGAGGTGTTCGGGATGGAGAGCGGGCAGTTTAAGCCTTATTATATCAACGAAAACAGGATGATCGTGCTGATGATGAAGATGGAGACGGATATCATGGTCATGACCACGCCCGATCTGGAGAATTTCCAGCTGAAGCGGTCGTATGTGAAAAAGGATATCGAATACATTTATGTGCCGCATGATGTGAACAGTTCCAACCTGACCTTCCATAAGAATGCGCTGGACCACTTTGACACAGTCTTTACGTCGGGGCCGAAGAACAGGGCGGAGATTGCGGAGCGGGAAGAAAAGTATGGTGTGCCGAAGAAGAATCTGGTAGAATGGGGTTCTTCCGTGATTGATGACATGACCGTTTCCTACGGGCAGATGCTCTTGGAGGAAAGCGGGGAAGGGGAACAGGGAAACCAGAAAACGATTCTGGTTGCCCCCTCATGGCAGGCGGATAATATCATGGATTCCTGCATCGGGCAGATGCTTGACCGGCTGGCAGGGACAAACCACCATATTATCGTCCGCCCGCATCCGCAGTATGTGAGGCATTTTGAGGCGCGGATCGACGCGCTGGCGGAGAAGTACCGGGCGTATGATGTGGTTTTCCAGAAGGATTTTTCTTCCAATAAGACGGTTTATATGGCGGATCTTCTGATCACGGACTGGTCGAGTATTGCTTTTGAGTATGCGTTTTCCACGCTGAAGCCGGTGCTGTTTGTCAACACACCGATGAAGATTGTAAACCCCGACTATCAGGAGCTAGACACGGTTCCCATTGATATAGAGCTGCGCGACAGGGTAGGCATATCGGTTGCGCCGGGGAAGATAGAAGAGGAGATTGTACCGGCTGTTGAAAGACTTCTTGCGGACGAGCAGTTTTCCCGTGATTCCATGCGGAAACTGAAGGAAGAATATATATATAACAACGGAGAAAGCGGAAAAGCCGGCGCGAAATATATCATCGACCGGCTGGTAAAGCGTTCCGGCGCTTAGGAGGTTATTAGGATGGAGATTAAGAGAAACGTGCTTTTGAATCCGGGACCGGCGACCACCACCGATACCGTAAAAATAGCGCAGGTGGTTCCCGATATCTGCCCCAGAGAGAAGGAGTTTGTATCGGTCATGCGGGAGGTGGAGGAGGGACTTTTGCGCATTGTCCACGCAGATCCCGGTGAATACGCGGCAGTCCTGTTCTGCGGTTCGGGTACGATCAGCATGGACATCTGTCTGAATTCGCTGCTGCCGGAGAATAAGAAAATACTGATCATCAACAACGGCGCGTACAGCAGCCGGGGTGCGGAGATCTGTGAATATTACGGACTTCCCTATATCAATCTGAAGCTGCCCCTTGACAGGCCGGCGGATCTTGTGCGGATCGAGCAGACGCTCAGGGAGAATCCCGATATCGCGCTTGTCTATACGACGCATCACGAGACGGGGACGGGACTGCTCAACCCCATTAGGGAGATTGGCGCGCTGGTGCACCGTTACCATGGCGTATTCGTGGCAGATACGACATCGACCTATGCGATGAGACCCATTCATATGGCGGAGGATGAGGTGGATTTCTGCATGGCTTCCGCCCAGAAGGGTATCATGGCGGTGACGGGGTTATCCTTTGTCATCGGGAAAAAATCTGTGATCGAGGCGTCGGCGGATTATCCGAAACGATCCTATTACTGCAATCTTTACATGCAGTACGCCTATGCAAAAGCCCATGGGGAGATGCATTTTACCCCGCCTGTGCAGGTGATCTATTCGGTGAGGCAGGCACTTGCAGAGTATTTTGAAGAAGGGGAAGAAAACAAGTGGGCGAGGCACTGTCGTGTCTTTCAGACGATCAGGGCAGGACTGACAGGAATGGGATTCCGGATATATATTTCAGAGGAAAACGAGTCGGGGCTGGTGGCGGCGGCACTGTATCCAGATGATGAGAACTGGAATTTTGAAAAGATACACGATTACTGTTATGAGAGAGGATTCACGATCTATCCAGGCAAGGTGGAGAAGCTTGGGATGTTCCGGCTGTGCGCGCTGGGCGCGATCGACCGGCAGGATATCGAGGACTTCTTTGCCGTGTTTAAAGAAGCCCTGCAGGAATACGGGGTTTCTGTCCCGGTGAGATACCAGTAGCTGATGCCGGAACGAGGGACACGGCAGGCGGTTTTAGCAGATGAAGATGGATGGAAAGTATTATGGATAAAAGCGGGGATCAGATGATGGCGAAAAAGGTATATACGTGCTTCTGCACGGATGTGATACACGAAGGGCATATGAACATTTTAAAGAGGGCATCCGAATACGGCGACGTCTACGTGGGTGTGCTCTCCGATGAGGCGATGGTGGGTTTCAACCGTTTTCCGACGATATCACTGGAGCAGCGGATGGAGATCGTCAGGGAGACGGGGCTGGTGAAGAAAGTCCTGATCCAGCGAGACGTGATGTACGACCAGATTCTTTCCGAGGTGAAGCCGGACTATGTGGTGCACGGCGATAACTGGTCACAGGGACCGGAAAAAGCGATCCGTGACAATGTGATTGCGAATCTGGAGAGGCTCGGGGGAGAGCTGGTCGAGCTGCCCTACACCTACAATGAAAATGTAAAGAGAATTGACGACCAGATGAAGGAAAAGCTGGCGATGCCGGAGTTCCGCAGAAAAAGGCTCAGACAGCTCATCGCCATGCGTCCCATTGTGAAAACGCTGGAGGTGCATTCCGGGCTGACCGGGCTGATTGCGGAGAAGACCGTGGTGGAAACGGGCGGGAGGCTGGACCAGTTTGACGCCATGTGGATTTCCTCCCTGTGTGATTCCACCGCGAAAGGAAAGCCGGATATCGAGCTGGTGGATATGTCCTCCCGCATACGGACGATCGACGATGTGATGGATGTGACGACGAAACCGATCATTCTGGACGGTGACACGGGCGGGCTGGTTGAGCATTTCGTCTACAATGTGAGGACATTGGAGCGGATGGGTGTGTCTGCCGTGATTATCGAGGACAAGACGGGGCTTAAGAAAAACTCGCTCTTTGGCACTGAGGTGGAGCAGACGCAGGACAGCATAGAAAACTTCTGCGCGAAGATCGTGGCGGGGAAAAAGGCGCTGCGGACAGAGGATTTTATGATCATAGCCAGAATCGAGAGCCTGATTCTGGAGCGGGGGATGGATGACGCCCTGCACAGGGCTTACGCCTACACGGAGGCGGGTGCGGACGGGATTATGATCCACTCGCGGAAGAAGGAGCCGGACGAGATACTGGAGTTCTGCAGGCTGTTCCGCGAAAAAGATGAAAAAACGCCGGTTGTGGTGGTGCCCACGTCCTTCAACAGCATTACGGAGGAGGAGCTTGCAGCGGCGGGGGTCAATATCGTCATCTACGCAAACCAGCTTACCAGAAGCGCGTTCCCGGCGATGCAGGGCACGGCGGTGGAGATACTGAAAAACCACAGGGCGCTGGAGGTGGATTCGAGGCTGATGCCCTTTAAGGATATCATAAGGCTGATCGATGAGATATAAGAGACAGAGGCATGGGAGAAGAGTGCCATGAGTGAAATAGCGATTCTGATGGCGGCAGGGCTGGGAAGCCGTATGCGCCCGCTGACGGATACGACGCCGAAGCCGCTCATAAAAGTTCACGGAAAGGCAATGATAGAGACTGTGATCGAGGGGCTTCTGGAACGTTCCATGGAGGAGATATATATTGTGACCGGGTATCTGGGGGAGCAGTTTGCGCCGCTTTGCGGGAAATATCCGCAGGTGCGGATTTTGCATAATCCGGAGTATCTGACGAAAAACAATATCGCTTCCCTGTACGCGGCAAGGGAAGTGCTGGGCACAGCGGACTGCTTTATCTGTGAGTCGGATCTGTATGTGGCTGACCCGGAAATTTTTAGAAAAGAGCTGACGCATTCCTGCTATTTTGGCAGAATGCAGGCGGGGTATTCCGACGACTGGGTGTTTGATCTGGACGGCGCATATATATCGCGGGTAGGGAAAGGCGGAAAAGACACCTATAACATGGTGGGTATATCCTACTTTAAGCGCGAGGATGCCCGGATACTGAGGAAAGAGATCGAAAAGGCGTATGCCTGCGAAAAGAACAGCCAGTTGTTTTGGGATGACGTGGTGAACCGCAATTTAGATAAGCTGAAACTGACGATAGAGCCGGTGACGGAAGGGCAGCTTGTGGAGATAGATACAGTGGAAGAATTGGAGAAAGTAAATGAAAGCTTTTAGATTGTTGGAGCAGTTGGAGAAAATGGGCATTCAGACAATTACGGGAGTGCCGGATTCGACTTTGAAACAGTTTTGTGACGGTATACAGACCTACAAGGGAAACCTGCGGCATTATGTGACGGCGAATGAAGGCGCGGCAGTAGGGCTGGCGATCGGCACTTATCTGGCAACTGCCAGACCGGCATGTGTGTATATGCAGAATTCGGGTATCGGTAATGCGGTGAACCCGCTCGCGTCGCTGGCGAACCGGGATGTGTATGGGGTTCCCATGCTGTTTATTGTGGGCTGGCGCGGGGAGCCGGGCGTGAAGGATGAGCCGCAGCATGTGTTTCAGGGAAAGATTACCTGTGAATTGTTCGATACCCTGTCGGTGCCCTACCGCGTCATCGATCAGAGTACGCCGGACGGGGAAATGGATGAGATACTGGCGGAAGTGGGCAGGGTGCTGGAATGCGGGGATCAGTTTGCCCTGATCGTGAAGAAGGGCACGTTTGAGAAAGCAGAGCCTTTTAAGTGGAAAAACGGCAATACGATGCTGCGGGAGGAAGTGCTGGGACATATTCTGGAAGGACTGCCGCGCGATACGGTGATCGTGTCCACCACCGGGAAAATATCCAGAGAATTGTATGAGCAGAGCGGGAAGATTTACGGCAGCCATGACAATATCTTTATGACAGTGGGAGGTATGGGACATGCCTCCATGATCGCACTGGGCATCGCGCAAAACAGGCAGGACAAAAAAGTCGTCTGTATTGACGGCGACGGGGCGGCGCTGATGCATATGGGCGCGCTGCCGTTTATCGCGGCGCAGGCGCCGGAGAATTTCTATCATATCGTCATCAATAATCAGGCGCATGAATCGGTGGGAGCCATGCCGACAGGCTGTCAGAAGACTGACTTTGCCCAGATAGCGCGCGCGGCGGGATACCGTGAGTCCGGGCGGCTATTTACCATGGAAGAGGTCGGACAGATAGGGTGCCGGATCGGTGAAACGACGGGACCGGTCCTCTGGGAGATACCCGTGGCGCTGGATTCCAGAGCCGATCTGGGAAGGCCGAAGGAGAGTGCGCGTGAGAACAAACAAGGGTTTATGGGCGCTCTGGGTACCGGCAGCGGTACCTGCGACGCGAAAAAATAGCTTGCAATTGCACCCGTTGTATGGTAAATTATAAATGTTGTGAAGAAGGATGGTCCTCTGTTACAGACGTATTAAGAACATCCGGAGCATATCAGGAGGAGAATTATGAACGACATCATCAGAGAAATTGAAGCGGAGCAGTTAAAAGAGAACTTGAGCGATTTCCGTGTAGGCGATACCGTTAAGGTATACGGCAAGATCAAGGAGGGTAACCGCGAGAGAATTCAGGTGTTCGAGGGAACCGTTCTGAAGATTCAGGGCGGCGGCAACAGAACGACCTTCACGGTGCGTAAGGTATCTAACGGCGTAGGCGTTGAGAAAACGTGGCCGATGCATTCCCCGAACGTGGAGAAGGTTGAGGTTGTCAGAAGAGGTAAGGTGAGACGTGCTAAACTGAATTACCTGAGAGATCGCGTCGGTAAGAAAGCTAAAGTGAAAGAACTGGTTAAATAAGCGAAAGTGATGATGGAACAGATACCTCAGAGTGATTCGGGGTATCTGTTTTTGCGCGATAAGCAGAGTCAGAAGTGACTGGTAACATGCTCATGCTTGCATGGAAGCATGTTACCGGTCGCTTCTGACGAGCAACGCGAACGAGAAATGCGAAGCATTTCGAGTCTGCTTATCGTACGATAAGCAGAGTCAGAAGATAAATCAGTGAATGGTGGAATATATATGGCGAGAAGAAAGGGCTTAACCTTTTATCAGAAAAAGAAAAGGCTTGATCCGAGACTCCTGAAAGATGTGGTGGAACTGCTTGTGGGCGGCGCGGCAGCTGTCTTTCTGGCTTTTGTTCTCGTCTTTTCCATTGGAATGCGCACCAGCGTGATCGGCGATTCCATGGAGCCGGCGCTGCACAACGGACAGGAAATTCTGATGAACCGTATTCTGTACCGTATCTCTACGCCGAAGCGCGGAGATGTGATTGTCTTTTTGCCAAACAACAATAAAAATTCCCATTATTACGTGAAGCGCGTTGTGGGACTGCCGGGAGAGACGGTGCAGATCCGAGAGGGCAATGTGTACATAGACGGGGCGCTTCTTGCGGAGAACGAGCAGTTTGATAAGATCATAGATCCGGGCATTGCGCGAAACGAGGTAGTTCTTTCAAGCGACGAGTTTTTTGTGCTGGGGGATAACCGCAACAGCAGCGAGGACAGCCGTTCAGGTAATATTGGCGCGATCAGAAAGGACACGATTATCGGCAAGGCGTGGTTCCATATGGCAGCCGGGGACGAGTCCATGGGGCTGATCGAATAGAAAGGATTATAGTATGAATTATCAGTGGTATCCGGGGCACATGACGAAGGCAAAGCGCATGATGCAGGAAAATATCAGTCTGATAGATCTGGTGATTGAACTGGTGGACGCGCGGATTCCGCTTTCCAGCAGAAATCCCGATATAGATGAGCTGGGGAAAAATAAATCCCGGCTGATTCTGTTAAACAAATCGGATCTGGCGGATCCGGCGGCGAATAAACGCTGGATGGCATATTTCAAAGAGCGCGGTTTCCATGTGCTGGAGGTCAATGCAAAGACAGGGCAGGGACTTAAGGCGATCCAGCCTAAAGTGCAGGAGGCGTGCCGGGAGAAGATTGAGCGCGACAGAAAGCGCGGGATTAAAAACCGCCCTGTCAGAGCGATCGTAGTGGGTATTCCCAATGTGGGGAAATCCACGTTTATCAACTCCTTTGCGGGGAAGGCATGTACAAAGACGGGAAATAAGCCGGGCGTGACGAAAGGCAAACAGTGGATCAGGCTCAATAAGGAACTGGAACTTTTAGATACGCCGGGCATACTCTGGCCGAAGTTTGAGAGCGAGGAAGTCGGAAAGCGGCTGGCAATGATCGGTTCCATGAATGATGAAATATTGCAGATGACGGAGCTTGCGCAGGAGCTGCTGGCATATCTTCTGGCGCATTACAGAAAACCGCTGTTTGACCGTTACCAGATTGAGGAGACGGGGGAAGCGCTTACACCGATACAGACGCTTGCGCATATCTGCAAGAATCGCAAGTGCTATAAAAAAGGGCAGGAGCCGGACTATGAGAAAGCGGCGGCTCTTTTGGTTGACGATTTCAGGAACGGCAGGATTGGAAGAATTACATTGGAAACATGTGGGGAATTGCAGGAGGAAGAGTAAAAGTGAAAAAAGTGCTGCGTGAGATTTTAAATACCAGTCTGTATCTGCTGGGCGTTTTGTGTCTGGTCTATCTGGTGATTCACTTTGTGGGGCAGAGGACACAGGTGCAGGGACATTCCATGGAGCCGACGCTCAGCACGGAAGATAATCTGATCGTGGATAAGCTGAGTTACCGCTTCCACGACCCGGAACGTTTTGACATTATCGTTTTTCCCTATCTGAAGGAGGAGGAAACTTTCTACATCAAGCGGATTATCGGGCTGCCCGGCGAGACGGTGCAGATCGACGAGGAGGGAAATATCTACGTGGACGGCGAGGTGCTGGAGGAATCCTACGGCAAGGAAGTGATCCTCAATCCCGGCAGGGCGTATGAGCCTGTTGAGCTGGGAAAGGACGAATACTTTGTTCTGGGCGACAACAGAAACAACAGTGTGGACGGCAGAGACCCTTCTGTAGGCAATATCAGGAGGGAAAATATCATTGGCAGGGCGTGGCTGCGGATCTGGCCGCTCAATAAATTCGGGTTTGTCAGACATCAATGATGCAGTGGCTTTACGGGAGCAGGGAAAAGATGGCGGAAAAAATAAGTATCATCAGAGAAAAATTGCAGGCGGCGGCTGTCACAGAGCTGCCTGTTTTGATTTCGGCATACGGGGCGGATGAAAGAGCAGGGGTACGGGCAGAAATTGCCAGAGCAGAGAAACGGATTCTTTCGTATGAAAAAGAAAAAACGAGGACGGAGGCACTGAAGCGCTACGAGAAAGAATATGCCGCGTATGCCCATATTTGCGGCATTGACGAGGTGGGCAGGGGTCCCCTTGCCGGACCCGTGGTGGCGGGAGCGGTTATTTTGCCGAAAGATTGTGATATTTTATATATCAATGATTCCAAGAAACTCTCCGAAAAAAAGAGAGAAGAGTTATATGATGTCATTATGGAAAAAGCGGTGGCGGTGGGATTAGGTTACAGTACGCCGGAGCGGATCGACGAGATCAACATCCTGCAGGCAACCTATGAGGCGATGCGTGAGGCGATCGGGAAACTGCCGGTGACACCCGGTATTTTATTGAACGACGCAGTAACCATACCGCAGGTCTCCATACGTCAGGTTCCTATCATCAAAGGGGACGCAAAGAGTATCTCCATCGGCGCTGCAAGCATTGTTGCGAAGGTGACGAGGGACCGGCTGATGGTTAAGTACGACGAGGTCTATCCGATGTACGGATTTGCCTCGAACAAGGGATATGGGGCGCAGGCACATATCGAGGCGCTTAAGACATATGGTCCATGTCCCATTCACAGGAAATCGTTTATCAGAAATTTTTGTGAGGTGCAGGATTGAATCTGGGAAGCATTTTTAAGAAAGAAAATCAGAGTGTGAAGGCTAGTGATACGGCAAGGGCATTGGATTCCATGGGAAAAGGGGAGCGGATCAGGCATCTGCAGAATGAGGTGCGCGCCCTGAAGCCGGGGCAGACGCTGCAGGGAATGGTGGTGAGCAGAGACGGCAATTCCGTGCAGATCGAACTGGCGCAGGATTTTTCCATCAACGCCAAAATCGACAAAAGTGTGAGCCTTGCACTGGGGCAGATGATGAGTTTTGAGGTCAAAGCCAACAGCAGTTCCTTTATGTCCCTTGCACCGCTCTATACCAACACGGCAAACACCGCTACCATTCTGCGCGCCCTTGCCGCGGCAGGGCTGCCGGAAACGGCGGAAAACATAGAGATGGTGGCAAAGATGATGGAGGAGGGGATGCCCATAGATAAGGAGTCGGTCCTGAATATGAGCAGACTGCTCATGGATTTCCCCGGAAAAGATCCCACATCCATCATACAGATGACGAGACTGGGACTGCCTGTGACGGAGGCAAACATCGAACAGTTTGAGCAGTACCGGAACGCGAACCACCAGATCCTTTCCAGCGCCCAGACCATTGCGGACCAGCTGTCGCAGGCGTTTACAGAGCTGGCGGGCAGCGGGCAGAGCGAGCGCGCCTTCGCCTTTTATCAGGCGGTTCTTGAGATCTTTACGGAGGATGGGGCGGACGGAACGGTTACCGTACAGACGCAGGAGGGGGCGGAGACGTCCCAGACAGGCGATGCGGTTCAGACGGCTCCCGGTAGCGGGGAGAATGCGGAGACAACGCAGACAGCGGAGAATGGGGGCGGCCAGACGCAGAACGCAGCGTCCGCGGAAACAGCGGGACAGCCTGCGCAGGCGGAGGAGGCGGCGCCGAAGGGACAGCCCGCCGGCGTGCCCGTGGAGGAACTGCCAAAAGGGGCGGAGGAGGAAGGCAGGACGCCTGTGATGGGCAGGGAACAGTGGCAGCGGTTAGGCGACGCGCTGAGGGAACTTGGCATGAACGAGGAGACGGCGGCGCAGGTGAAGAACGGTACGCTGCCGCCAAAAGACGTGCTGCAGTTTATCAGACAGCTTCTGCCGAAGGTGCTCCGGGGTGAGGTGCCGGAACAGGCATTGCAGAAACTTCTTGGCGGGAAAGAATTCCAAGAGTTATTGAAAGAGCAGATCGGTCGCCAGTGGACGATAGAGCCGCATGATGTGGCGGATAAAAAACAGGTGGAGCAGCTTTACGAGCGGATCAGGGAGCAGACCGCAAGACTGTCGCAGGCGCTTGAGGCAGCGGGAAAAGGAGATGCGCCCGTGGCGCGAAGTGTGCAGAATCTGCAGAATAATGTGGATTTTATGAACCAGATGAACCATCTCTACACGTATGTGCAGCTTCCCTTAAAGATGCTGGGTAACAATGCCCACGGCGATCTCTATGTGTATACCAACAAAAAGAGTCTGGCGGCGAAAGACGGGCAGGTGAGTGCCCTGCTGCATCTGGATATGGAGCATCTGGGACCGCTGGACGTCTATGTGACGATGAAGGATAAACAGGTGGCTACGAACTTTACGGTGGCGGATGAGAGCGTTCTGGAGCTGATTGAGAAAAACATTGAGGTGCTCAATAAAAGGCTGGAGGGCAGAGGATATTCGCTGAAAGCGCAGATGCATGTGAAAGAGGATGCCGGGGAAGAGGAGGATTCTTCCATTATGCAGACGCTGCTGAGCCAGCAGAAAAATATTTCGGTGCTCAGCAGGACATCTTTTGATATGAGGGCTTAGAATGGAAAAGAAAAAGGAAAAAGTCAAACAGGCGATCGCGCTGGAATATGATCCGAATGACGAGGCGCCGCGTGTCATAGCCTCCGGCAGGGGGGCTCTGGCGGAGCGCATTATCGAGAAGGCGAAGGAGGCGGATGTGCCGATCCACCGGGACGATAAGCTGGCGGATACGCTTTCCCGGCTGGAGATCGGGGATATGATTCCGCCGGAGCTGTATGAGGTGGTGGCGGAGATCCTTATCTTTGTGGATTCCATGGATAAAGTGAAGGCAAAACTGGCGAAAGGCACGTAAGGATGAATAAGAGGGAAAAAGGGGCACAGAAGGAAGAACAGGTCTGTGCCTGTTTGCTTTCAAAAGGCGTAAAAATTGTGGAGCGCAACTTCCGTAACCGGCAGGGGGAAATTGATGTGATCGGTTATGACGGGGACTATCTGGTATTTTTCGAGGTCAAATACCGCTCGGGGAATAGCAGGGGCACCGCGGCGGAGGCGGTGGGCTTTGCCAAGCAGAGGAAGATCTGCCGGGTGGCGGATTATTACCGCGTGATACATTGCTGCCCGGAGGATACGCCGATCCGCTTTGACGTGGTGGCGGTGGACGGGGAAGAGATGAACTGGATTAAGGATGCGTTCAGTTACATTGTATAAATAATATGGGTTATGCTATTTGCACAATAATTGTAGCATTGAGATGAGTTTCGCAATTGGCAAGAATAAGCTGTATGAAGAAAGGGATTTATATATGGACTGGTATAGACATAAAAACAACATGCAGATGCGTGAAAACCGGGCAGGGGAGCTTGTGTACCTTACCTTCCCTATTTTGGAGAAAATTGACTGGATAAGTCATTTGTTCTCCACGAGAATGGGCGGCGTCAGCGAGGGGATTTATAGTTCCATGAATCTGAGTTATACGAGAGGGGACGAGAGGGAAGCGGTGGATGAAAATTTCAGACGCATCGCGGCGGCGCTCGGCTGTGGTGTGGAGGATATGGTCTGCTCGGACCAGACGCACACCACGAATCTGCGGATTGTGGGAAAGGCGGACGGCGGGAAGGGGATTACCAGAGAGCGGGATTACAGCGATGTGGACGGGCTTCTGACGGACGAGCCGGGCGTGTATCTGGCGACTTTTTTCGCGGACTGCGTGCCCCTCTATTTTGTGGATACGAGGAGAAAAGCGGTCGCGCTGGCGCATTCCGGCTGGCGGGGTACCGTGGCGCGTATGGGACATTGTGTGGTGGAAAGGATGCGGGAGGCATACGGCACGGATCCGGCGGATCTGGTGGCGGCGGTCGGTCCTTCCATCTGTCAGGAATGTTACGAGGTCAGCGAGGATGTGGCGGACGCCTTTGCGTCGGCGTTTCATAAAGCCGGGCAGGAACGGGAGATACTGTTTGCGAAAGGCGGTGGCAAATATCAGCTTGATCTGTGGCGTGCCAACGAGATTGTGCTGGCGGAGGCGGGAATTTTGGAGGAGAATATACAGGTCACGGATCTGTGTACATGCCATAACGACCGCTATTTGTTTTCGCACCGCGCAAGCAGGGGACAGCGCGGAAATCTGGGCGCGTTTCTGGGACTTACGGCAAATTAAGAAAGTATTAAAGAAATTCCCAGCTATTCCTTTATGATTCCATGTTTTAATGATACCATAAACCGGTTTAACGAAAGAGGAGAAAACAATGGCTAATATTCTTGTATGCGACGACGACAGAGAGATTGTGGATGCGATTGAGATTTATCTCATGCAGGAGGGCTATGCGATTTTTAAGGCTTATGACGGACAGGAGGCAATCCGCATATTGAAGGAACAGCAGATCCATCTGCTGCTCATTGATATTATGATGCCGAAACTGGACGGTATCCACGCCACCTTAAAAATCAGGGAATATTCCAGCGTGCCCATTATTTTTCTGTCGGCGAAGTCGGAGGACACGGATAAGATTCTGGGGCTGAATATCGGGGCGGACGATTATATCACGAAACCTTTTAATCCGCTGGAACTGGTGGCGAGGGTGAAATCCAATCTCCGCCGGTATACGATGCTGGGGAACCTTAACACGGAGAACAACGCGCTTTTTCAGGTGGGTGGTCTGTGTATCAACGACGATACCAAGGAAGTGACGGTGGACGGGGACAGCGTGAAGCTGACGCCTATCGAATATAACATTCTTCTGCTTCTCGTGAAGAATTGCGGTCGTGTTTTTTCCATAGATCAGATCTATGAGAGCATCTGGAATGAGGAAGCCATCGGCGCGGACAATACGGTGGCGGTGCATATCAGACATATCAGGGAGAAGATCGAGATTAATCCCAAGGAGCCGAGATACCTCAAAGTGGTGTGGGGCGTCGGCTACAAGGTGGAAAAGGATGCGTAAGGCGGACGTCATGGAAGAAAGGACAGGCGGATGGAAAATACAGGGCTAGGGGAAACCCCGGAGATTTTAGAGACGGCAGGAGAGACAGCGGAGGAAGGACAGCAGGAGAAAAAGGAAGCCGGAAGAAAACAGAAGAGGAAAAGAGCCGGAAAAAACAGGAGTGGTCTGAAAACGTTTCTTCTGGTCTTACAACATGCTGCGCTGGCGATTATGGTGTTTGCCGTGTTCGTGGTGTCAGTGTGCTCGACGGTGCGGTATGAGGGGGTGCATTCGAGGGGCAGCTATACCAATTATAACGGCTTTGAAGACCCGGGCACGCCGTTTGAGGAATCGGAGGTCTTTAACCATATCTTTGGCTGTGCGGTGGCGGATGTGATCCGCTATGGGGTGGTGAGCGGCCAGATGGAGACGAAGGGTGCCTTTGACGGCGACAGACTTGTGGATGTGACGGCTTACAACTCTCGAAGCAGCGGACTGCCGGAGCAGTATGTGACGGTAAATTACAGACTGGAGGATCTGCTTAAATGGCAGAGCTACGGTTTTGTTTACAACAATGTGGAGATGAACCGGGCAGAAGCGAAGGCATTTCTTGCAGATACTACGCAGGTGACGACGATTGATCCGAAGAGCGGCTACCAGAATACCACCGACGCCAACTATCTAAAGTCTGACGTAAAGGATTATACGGTGGTAAATGACGTGATGGCGGCGGAAGGGACCGGTGAGGTGGTCGTGAAGTTTGCGGTGACGGATGAGAATTCCGGCTTTGTGGCGGACTATCAGCCGTCCAGTGCGCTGGGGAATCATGCCACAGAGGGGACAGCGTCAGTTCTGGTGGAGGAGAGCCCGGCGGCGGAGGTATCCGATGCGGATGCGGAGGTGTACGAGTATGCAGTCCTCGTCAACCGCTATAAGACGGCTGAGGGCAAAAATCTGGAGGCGTATGTGTCCGACTGGGAAGAATACTATGATCTGTGCCACAACGTACAGAAAGCGGCGGAGAGTCTCGCCTACAACTATAATGAATACATGGCGTACAAGGACTTTTACGACGTGAAAAATTCCAACATTCGGTTTCTGATCGAGAAGACGGTTGGCGGGGAGCGGATGTATTACAGCAATCTGCCGGAGAACAGTTCCTACAGAAAGTGCATTTTGCAGATGATGGATGACGGCGAAAACGTCACCACGGAGAAATTCATTTACTACAGTCTTGCGGATATGTCATATATGACAAACACAATGATTGATGCGGAGACGGTAAGGCAGATGCTGCTAAGTTATGATTATGCCTACCCGGAGTCTGTCAGAATCTGGATCGATGTGGACGGTTCCTATCCGGCGCAGGATGCGTTTACGCAGGGCGCCAGATATCTGCCGAATCTCTGGCTCTGGGTGACGGCTGCTTTTCTGGCGGGAATCTTGTATCTGATTCTCTTTGTCTGCCAGATGGTGATGACGGGAAGGGTATATGACGAGAACGGGGAGACGCGCATCAGACTGAACGCTTTTGATAAGATTCCGACGGAGGGCGCTGTACTTATCGCCTTTGGAGCTGCGTTTCTGGCGCTCTGGATGGCGGTTGTGCTGACGGCGCTTGCAGATATTGATCCCACCGACATTGACTTTTATCGGGAAGCGGTGCATCAGGACTGGTTTAAGATTGTTATTTTTATCGCTGTCTTTGCGGCGGATGTGCTGTTTACCTTTTTCTTCTACAGTCTGGTCAGAAGGATCAAGGCGCGGACGCTCTGGAAAAATTCGTGGCTGTGTCGTCTCGCCGGACGGCTTAAGAAATTTGTATGGAAGGTGTACGATAATGGCGGCATAGTCCTGCGGACATGGGTGCCCTACGGCGTGTTCCTGCTGTTCAATTTCTTTGTCCTCGAGTTTGGGCTGTGGGGGCACGGCGATATGCCTGTGGTTCTGTTCGGCGGCATCGTGGATGTGATCGTGGGTATTCTTCTCTACAAGGATGTCAAAGAGAGACAGGGTATCGTGGAGGGCATAGAAACCATTACCGGGGGACAGGTAGATTACCAGATTGACACGGAGGAGCTGCACGGGGACAACAGGAGTCTGGCAAACTCCGTCAACAGTATCGGAAAGGGCATCAGGGAAGCGGTGGAGATCAGCATGAAGGACGAGCGCATGAAGGCTGATCTGATCACCAATGTGTCCCACGACATCAAGACGCCGCTCACCTCCATCATAAATTACGTGGATCTGATCAAGAGGGAGCAGGTGGACAATGAGAAAGTACAGAATTATATCCGTGTGCTGGATGAAAAATCCCAGCGTCTGAAGCAGCTTACGGACGATCTGGTGGAGGCGAGCAAGATCACTTCCGGGAATATCAGCCTGCATTTTGAGCGGATCAATCTGATGGAACTGATGAACCAGACCATCGGGGAGTTTTCCGAGAAGTTTGAAACACGGAATCTCGCCACCGTGATGAATGTGAATACGCGGGATGCGGTGATCGAGGCGGACAGCCGCAGAATCTGGCGTGTGATGGAAAATCTGTTCAACAACGTTTACAAGTACGCCATGCCCGGCACGCGCGTGTATGTAACCTTGGATAAGGCAGAGCGCGGCGCGGAGGATGAGACGGACAGGATTCAGGTAACGATCAAAAATATCTCGGAGAATCCTCTATTATGTAAACCGGAGGAACTGACAGAGCGGTTTATCAGAGGGGATGAATCCAGAACCACGGAGGGCAGCGGACTGGGGCTTTCGATAGCACAGAATCTGACCATAGCGCAAAAGGGAAGTTTTGAGATCGAGCTGGACGGGGATCTGTTTAAAGTACATCTGACGTTCCCGGTGGCGGGGGAAGGGACAGACAGGACATAGAAAAACTGAATGTATATATATGAGAAACTGCCGTCCTGTTCCATACAGGCACGGCAGTTTTTTAGATATCCAGCCCGCTCACCTCGCGGTTATTATACTTCGACAGAATCCGGTGGATCTTGTCGGTGGGCGTGTAGATATTCGCCATGGAGGCGTCGTGGTTCATAAAGTCGATGATGGATGCGATGAACTTGCTCATATCTGCCTCTATGTAGTAGGGCTTTTCCTTAAGTTCCGGCGGCTGGTAGCAGAGGTTCGTCGTCACGATCCGGTCAAAGTGGCACTTTTCGTAGGCGGTGTCGAAGGCGGAGAGCCCGTCCGTGAACAGCCCGAAAGTACAGCAGATAAAGACCCGCTTGGCGTTCATTTTCTTCAACTGTCTGGCGGTGTCGATCATGCTGCCGCCGGAGGAGATCATGTCGTCGATGACGATCACGTCCTTCCCGTCCACATTATCTCCCAGAAATTCATGCGCCACAATGGGATTTTTTCCGTTTATGATCGTGGAATAATCCCGGCGTTTATAAAACATACCGGTGTCTACCCCGAGAACGTTTGCGAGATAAACCGCCCGGTCCAGCGCTCCCTCATCAGGGCTGATGACAATGGTGTGATCCTTGTCGATAATCAGGTTCTTCTCCATGCGCAGCAGCGCGCGAACAAACTGGTAGGGGGGCATGAAATTGTCGAAACCCTTGATGGGAACGGAATTCTGTACCCGGGGATCATGGGCGTCAAAGGTGATGAAATTGGATACGCCCATATCCATCAGCTCCTTGATTGCGTATGCGCAGTCGAGAGACTCCCTGCCGTTTCTTTTGTGCTGCCGTCCCTCGTAGAGAAAGGGCATAATCACGCTGATACGGTGCGCCTTGCCGTTTATGGCGGAAATAATCCGCTTTAAATCCTGATAGTGGTCGTCGGGGGACATATGGTTCGTGAAACCGTTCATACTGTAGGTAATACTGTGGTTACAGATGTCGGTCAGCAAAAAAACGTCCTTGCCTCTCACGGAATCGTGCAGGACGGCTTTGCCTTCCCCGGTTCCGAAACGGGGACAATCCACCTCCATCAGATAATTTTTTTCCATATAGCCGTGGAAGGCGGGATCGTTTTTGACGTCGTTCTGCAGATCGCGGCGGTACTCCACCAGATGACTGTTCACTTTTTCTGCCAGAGGAAGAGCCGCCTTCGGAGCGAGAAGCTTCATGGCAGCCACCGGCATGGAATGTTCTAATTGTTCTGTATTAGGCATTTTTACTCCACTTAAAACGTGCCACGGGGCACGGTTTGTTATTCTTAGTGCAGATGTTTACTCTAAATTTTTTATATCATTATGGCGGGGACATGTCAAGAAGATTTGCCCTCCGTTCTCTAAATTTAAGCGGGTTTGGCTTTACAAGTGCGCGAAGATGATGTAAAATCAAGCGGTATATGACTTGTTGGCAGGATGGGAGAGAAGGCTGTGCGGAATAACTGTTGTCGAACCGTTTCCCGCAGCAAAATGGAGAATATGATATGAGCAGGAAAAAGTCCAAGCCGATTGTGGCTGTGGTGGGAAGACCGAATGTGGGGAAATCCACCCTGTTTAACGCGTTGGCAGGTGAAAAGATATCAATTGTAAAAGACACACCGGGCATTACCAGAGACCGTATTTACGCGGATGTCTCGTGGCTTGACCGGAATTTCACACTGATTGATACGGGCGGCATCGAGCCGGACAGCAAGGATATTATCCTGTCCCAGATGCGGGAGCAGGCGCAGATCGCCATAGATACGGCGGATGTGATCGTCTTTCTGGTGGACGTAAAGCAGGGACTGCAGGATGCGGATTCCAAGGTCGCCGATATGCTCAGACGTTCCCATAAGCCCGTGGTTCTGGCTGTCAATAAGGTGGATGATTTCAAGAAATATATGGCGGATGTCTATGAGTTTTATAATCTGGGGATCGGAGAGCCTTGTCCGATATCTTCCACGAACCGTCTCGGTTTCGGAGAGCTTCTGGACGAAGTGATCGCCCATTTCGGGCAGGAGGCGGAGGAAGAGGAGGAAGATGACCGCATCAAGGTGGCAATCATCGGAAAGCCGAACGTGGGGAAATCCTCCATCATCAACCGTCTGATCGGTGAAAACCGTCTGATCGTTTCGGATATCGCCGGTACCACAAGGGACGCCGTGGACACGGAGATTACCCATAATGGGAAAGAGTATGTCTTTATTGATACGGCGGGGCTTCGGAGAAAGAATAAGATAAAAGAGGAACTGGAGCGCTATATGATTATCCGCACGGTGTCGGCGGTGGAGCGGGCGGATATCGCCGTGCTCATCATAGATGCCGTGGAGGGCGTGACGGAGCAGGATGCCAAGATCGCCGGAATTGCCCATGACAGGGGCAAAGCCGTGATTATAGCGGTCAATAAATGGGACGCCATAGAGAAGGACAACCAGACGGCAAAGGAATACACACAGAAAATACGACAGGTGTTATCTTTTATGTCCTACGCGGAGATCATGTTTATCTCAGCGGTGAGCGGACAGCGTCTGATGAAGCTTTATGATGTCATAGACGCGGTGAATGAGAACCATTCCATGCGCGTGGCGACAGGCGTGTTAAACGAGATTGTGACAGAGGCGGTGGCGCTGCAGCAGCCCCCGTCGGACAAGGGAAAACGGCTGCGCATCTATTATTCGACGCAGGTTGCGGTGAAACCGCCTACTTTTGTGATTTTTGTCAACGACAAGGAGCTGATGCATTTTTCCTATCTGCGCTATCTGGAAAATCAGATTCGGGATACTTTCGGCTTCGTGGGAACGCCCCTGAAGTTTTTTGTTAGGGAGAGAAAGGATAACAGATAAAAGTGGAACGGATCTTTTGTTTACTGATCGGTTATGTGTTCGGGCTTTTCCAGACGGCGTATATATACGGGAGACTGCACGGTATTGATATCAGAAATTACGGGAGCGGTAATGCGGGCACGACGAATACGCTCCGGGTGTTCGGGACGAAGGCGGGGCTTCTGGTGCTTTTGGGCGACATTATGAAATGTATTCTTGCCGTTGTTATCACAGGCGTCATTTTTGGCGACAGTCATCCAGATATGGTTTATCTGCTGAAAATGTATACCGCGGCGGGCGCGATTATCGGACATAACTTTCCTTTTTATCTCAAGTTCAAAGGAGGAAAGGGCATTGCGGCGACGGCGGGACTGATTCTGTCTTTTCATCCATATCTGATACCGATGGGAGTGATTTTGTTCTTCGGTGCGTTTTTTATCACCCACTACGTGTCTCTGGGATCGCTTCTGGTGTATGCCGGATTTATGATTGAGCTGGTGATTCTGGGGCAGATGGGGATATTTGGCATGTCACAGGCATTTTTAACTGAAATGTATCTTATAGCGGGTTTTCTGACAGTCATGGCTTACTGGAAGCACCGGGAGAATATCAAACGGCTTGTAAGCGGCACAGAGCGTAAAACCTATCTGACGCACAAAAGTACAGGGGCGGAGGAGACCACAGAGAGCAAATCCGCAAAGAGTTGAGTCGGCACAGTGTAAAAGGAAGGGCAAGGAGGATCATATGGCAGCGATTGGTATTATAGGCGCAGGAAGCTGGGGGACGGCGTTAGCGGTTCTTCTCCATAAAAACGGACATAGAGTCACGGTCTGGTCGATCATGGAATCGGAGATCGAGATGCTTACAAAGGAGCGGGAGCACAAGGACAAACTGCCGGGGGTTAAACTGCCGGAGGACATGGTGTTTACCACGGATCTGGCGGCGGTGAAGGATAAGGATGTGCTTGTGCTGGCGGTTCCTTCCCCTTATACAAGAAGCACGTCCCATTCCATGAAGCCCTATGTACGGGAGGGACAGATCATCGTCAATGTGGCGAAAGGAATAGAAGAAAAGACGCTCTTAACTTTGTCGCAGATAATAGAGGAAGAGATTCCGCAGGCGGAAGTGGCGGTACTCTCGGGGCCGTCCCACGCGGAGGAAGTGGGCAGGGGCATTCCCACGACGATCGTGGTGGGAGCACAGAAGAAGGCGACAGCCGAGTATCTTCAGAACATTTTTATGAACGAGGTGTTCCGTGTCTATATCAGCCCGGATGTGCTCGGTATCGAGCTTGGCGCGGCGCTGAAAAACGTGGTGGCGCTGGCGGCGGGAATTGCCGACGGGCTTGGCTATGGCGACAACACGAAGGCGGCGTTAATCACCAGAGGGATCACGGAGATTGCCAGACTGGGACTGGCAATGGGCGGCAGGATCGAGACGTTCAGCGGGCTTACCGGCATCGGTGATCTGATCGTGACCTGCGCTTCCATGCACTCCAGAAACCGCCGCGCCGGTATCCTGATCGGCAAAGGCTATACGATGGAACAGGCGATGGACGAGGTGAAGATGGTGGTGGAAGGCGTTTATTCCGCCAAGGCGGCTATGGGGCTTGCTGAAAAGTACGACGTGCAGCTTCCCATCATCGAGCAGGTGAACGCGGTTCTGTTTAACGGGATGCCTGTGGACGAGGCGGTGAAGAACCTGATGCTGCGGGACAAGAAGATAGAGAATCCGCTGATTCCGTGGGAGGAGAAATAGGAGACAGCTGACCAACGAATGATTATGGACTGTTATTGGGACTTACAGATGTGTAAGTCCTCTTTTTTTGCCTGTTCATAGTCATTTAGTGCAATTCATGGTCGTTTGGTGCAACGCTGTCTGATAATAAAAACCGCATAATCCGATATACTTTACAACGAATAAATTCAGAAATGAGGATAACGATGAAGATAGCAGTCTGTGATGACAGCAGATCGGACAGGGGTGCACTGAAGGCGCTGCTTAATACCTGCGGACAGGATTTTGAAATAAGGGAATACGGCTCCGGCGCGGAACTGTGTGAGGATATGGGATATGTGAGGGAATGCGGCATCGTGTTCCTCGACATCAATATGGATGGGGCTGACGGACTGGAGACGGCAAGGTGCATCAAGGCAGAGTGCCCGAAGGTACATATTGTACTGGTAACTGCTTATATAAACTATGCGCTGGAAGGGTACAAGGTGAAGGCAAGCCGTTTTCTTTTGAAGGATGATCTGGAACAGACGCTCTCTGAGTGCGTGGATGATATCCTGCGGGAAATCCGGCAGGAGGAGCAGGTGGTGGAGTTCGGGTTTGTAGAGGGGAATAAGCGTCTGAGGGCGGGCGATATCATCTACATTGAAACGAACAGACACAAGAACGTGTTTTATACCACAGGGCAGACATACAGCATCTATAAGAAAATGGATGAGTTGGAGAAAGAACTGGTGGGGATGGGTTTTGTGCGGATTCACCAGAGTTTCCTCATCAACATGCGGTATATCGAGAAGATCAGCAGTTATGTCATGGTTTTGACTACGGGAAAAGAGATATCCGTCCCGAAAGCAAGATACCCGGAAGTGAAGCGGCAGTATACACTGTTTAAGGGGGCGGAGTGATGATGGAATGGACGTGGGTGCTTTTTCTGACTGTTATCATGGAGGCGGTGGGAAGCACCTTCTTTTTTGACACGTTTCTTGAAAGAGGGAAAACGGAAAAAGGCGCTGTCTATCAATACAGATATCTGGCATATCTGGGTATGTCGTTTCTTTTGACAAATATCGGCTATCTGATCGGCATGTGGAAGCTGCCGCTGTTTGCGCTGGGCTATATTCTGCTTGGCAGGATCATCTATAAAGCCGGATGGGGACAGGATTTATTTTTCTCGATGATCAATTACAGCATGATGTTTCTGATAGATTTTGTAGCGTACTGTTTGATGCACTTATGGGAGATGCAGGAGACGGCAGGGGAAGTGAAAGAATGGGTTTGGATCGTATCAGCGAAAACACTCTGGTTCGCTGTGCTTTTTATTCTGCGCAGAATATGGAAAGGCGGCGCGGATTATAGGGAACTGTCAAATGGAGAATGGATGAAACTGAGCCTGATCCCTCTGTTTACGCTGTCTGCCATCATAATGATGTTTTATCAGCTGGGAAACGTGGCGGGCACGCAGTTAGTGAACATTTTTATATCTGCCGGGCTGGTTACGGTCAACTTTCTTGTGATCTGGCTTCTGCAGGAGATACTGGAAAAGGGAAAGAGACTGCGGGAGGGCATGGAAGCCGCCAGAAAGACAGAGAGCCAGCTTGCGCATTACCGGGATATGCAGGCGGTCTATGAAAGACAGGGGCGGAAGCTGCACGACTATAAAAACCAGATCAGAACCATGCAGATGCTGTTAAAGGAAGGCGATACACAGACCGCCGCCGCGCTGGCAGAGCGGCTGACGGAGAGTATTTCGGTGGAGATGGCGGCAGTCAATACGAATCACCCGGTGGTGGATGCGGTACTGAACCAGAAATTCCATGCCGCGAGGGAACAGGGAGTGTCCATGATCTTTAAGGTGGGCGACATGAGCGGTATACGGCTGGATGTGGAGGAAATCGTGATCCTGCTCTCCAACCTGTTGGACAATGCCATCCGGGAATGCGCGAAAATCGCGCGGCAGGGACGGAAGGCTGTTATCTATGTCAAACTGGTGCAGGAGAGCGGCAAACTGATCTTTTCCGTGAGGAACCCTGTGGCAGAAAAAGTACAGATCAGAGATTGCACCGCGCCGGACCCCGGTGGTGGGATGCACGGCGTCGGTCTTATGAATGTAAAGGCAGTCGCGGATAAATACGGCGGGGACTTTGCTGTTTCCTGCGATGCGGAAAAGTTTCAGGCGGTGGTGATGCTGTAAAACTGATAGTCATTTCGTGCAATAAATAGTCACACGGTGCAATCCGGGTTGGGAAAGAGTCTGTGTCTGCCGACTGATTTTATGAAGCGGTAATGGATATTGCGCGGGAAAGAGATTATTTTTGTCGAGAGAGGAGAACGTATGATGCAGGTAGGATTAAACAATTACCAGATTGGGAACAGCAATGTGGCAGAGCGGGCGAATAAAGAGGCGGAGAAAAAGACAGAGGACAAATACGCCAGCGTATCCGCGTATGAGGCATATCTGAAGGAGAAATATCCCTGTTTGACAGCACATGACTACAAAGTGACAATATCGCCGGTGTATCTGGAGAAATGTATCAAAGATCCCAAGGAAGCAGAACTGTTAGAAAAGAATTTGGCACATGTACCGATTAGTAAACAGATGGAGAAAGCATTTTGGAGTGCACAGGGAGCAAGAGTTGTGAACGATGAATTGATTTTTGACGAAAACGGAAACTGCTGTGGTAGCTTTAATACATATGTTACAAACAGTAAAGCATCATCAGACGACAGTGTGGAGGATGAGGCGCCGGTGAAAAAAGGTAAGAGGAAAAAGGTGTTGCTGCAGCAGCATTATGAAAAGAGAAAACTCATGAGGGAGCAGTTTGATGAGAGACTGGCGGAGAAGGCGTATCTGAAAGACCAGTTGGAAACAGAGGAGAGGCATGAAGAAATGCTGAAAAAGAGCGATTTATCGAAGCGGCAAAATGCCAGCAGATTCCTTGAACGCTATGAAGCAAATATTATGAAGGGCTAAGTTGCGGAATTTGAGATTCCCGTAAGATATTTCAAGAATAAAAGGCGGCAGTCAGATCGTGTGGATAAATCCATTCTGAATTTGCAAAGAGAGTGATGGCAACTGTCGAAATATTATAAGGGGGCATGGACGGTCCTGAATGACAGAGGGACTGTCGCAGCAGATTAGAGAAATGAAACTTTTTTGAAGGCTGGTTCGTATTATTAACAGATGACAAGTTTTCTCACTTTACGACAGGAAGGAAACCGTGATGTCAGGGCTGTCATATATAATAGCGAGGAGGGCTTGAAAAGTGGGTGTTCATGGAATCGGCGGGGGTTATCCCGCATGGTATGAAACGGGGAAAACGCAGACAAAGAATACCGGCATAAATTTTGCAGACAGGATCGTAAGTGCAGGTATGGCGGGAAGTGCTTCTGCCAGAAGAAACAACGTCGATATGCAGGGACAGACTTCGATATTGGAGGCGTACCGGGCGTCAGCGGCTTCGGCGGCACATAATATGAAGCCTGCCTATGATACATACGAATCCGAGAATTATAAAATTGTTCCAGATAATGAGAACGGATGTTTTGACATCTATAATGGGCAGGGGGAGAAATTAGGTGTTTTTAGATATTCCGATATCAAGGTCAGGCAGGACGGGGCAACGGGAAAGCAGTTTTTGATTTCGGAATATGGAACCGGGAGCTGTTATGATGCAATCGTGTTGGATCACGAACTGAAAGGTGCCCTGCAGGAGGTCATGGGTGTTGAAACGCTGGAAACAGTGGATCTGCATGGATACACCTTAAAGACCCATTCCGGCACAGGGATACAGTATCTGGTGCGGGATGGCGAAGAAGGACGGGGAGGGAAAGTCCTTTTACAAGATCAGTCTGATATACAGAAATACGAAGCGCTGGCGGAAACCTATTTCAGTAGATATCCCAATCTGATTGAAAGTAAGGAAGAAGCCTATATATGGGCTGATCTGGAAATCAAGGGACTGGCACAGCATACGGATCACGGGATCGTCTCAATGGGCTATGACGGGATGTCTTACAATGATAATGCAGATGAAAAGAATAATTGGAGCATCCTGTTTTCGGGAGATACCTATAAACTGCTCTTTGAATGGCTGCAGAACCATAGGGAGAGCATGGAGGAAATGGAGAAGTTTGTTGGAGGGCTTGAAGGTGGGCATTAACGGAATCGGAACAACCGGCTACGGGAATGCGTTAAACTGACAGGTCAGGAGGAACGGAAATGGGTATCAGCAGCATAGGGAACGCCAACTCTTTACTCTATAAAAATGCGAATAGAAGCAACCATCGAAAAACGGGAACAGTATTTACGGGACTCTGCTCTTAATAATGTTAATCTTTTATCACAATCAAAAGGCGGGATCCAGAGAGTAGAAAACGAAAGATACGTGATAGATATCTCGGATAAAATCGAAGGGAACTGGTGCATATATGATAAGGAAACCAACGATTCAGTTGCATTTTATCCGCAGAGCACCAGTATTCAGACGGATGAAAATACGGGGAAAGAATATATAGTTTCCTGTTATCCGTGGGGCGGACTGCGAAATGTAAAGTATGCCGATGAGACGCTGATTGATGGAATCAAAACATTCATGCAGACGGATCATATTGAAAAGTCGGATTTGAATGATAAGTATTCCATTTCAGTCCACGCATACACAGGGATAGAGTGTCTGAAAGTGAGAGGGCAGGAAGGAAACGGCTCATGGCTTATGATGAGTGGCGATCAGCAACAGCTTGACAAATTGCAGGAACTGGCGAATTTATACAAGGAGAAATACCCTAATCTGGTGAGAGACGATGGTCTGGCGATGGGTCTTGCTACGGCTGAAGCGGCAGGTCAGATTGTAAGAACTGAAAATGGCTACATGACGATTGCCTGCAACGGAATCTCATACGTTGATAATAATGATCCGTCAAAGAACTGGGGATTTATGTATTCAGAAAATGATACAGATTTTTATAACGCGATCATGCAGGCAATCATAGATGGCAGTATAAAAGGCGGCATGGAATCCGTCTCTGGCTGGGAAGAATGGTTTCAGGAAAAAGGATATATTTATGAAAGAATATATTCGGATGAAGAACTGGCTGTAATGGTAAACAGAAAAGACGTAAACATCCATAAAAACTTTTGGGGAAAGGAAGATGAAAAATGGAGATAACAAATAATACAGCGGCAGGCATTTATACAAATAACTACAAAAACAAAAATATGCCCGGACAGGACTATGAGAACACGATGAAAAGGAAAACATCCGAAACCGAAGTCAAAGAAAATAAGATTTTGGGGATCGGATTCTTACATGACAAAAACGGCCCGATATCTTACGGGATGTGCGCCATGTACGCGGAAGATTATTCCGAGGAGAATCCGGTTATCAAAGTGAATGTGACAAGGCAGGGCGGCACGGAAGAATATCGTATCGATATCAATAAGATAAATCCGAGATTCGCAACAGAGATTGAGATGTTTGCGCTGTGCAATTATGCGGATGCGAAGGGAATGGGAACAGGCGGCACGTTTGGAAGCTGGCAGACATTAAACTACTATCGTGACAACGCTTCCCACAACGGATATTTTGAACTGACAAACGAAACAGATTCTTTTCAAAGTGTGAAGCAGGACTGGATGAAAATGGTTCAGCTTATGATGAAGGATTATATGGAAGCGGGATTATATAAGCAGTCCTTGGATGGCAAGGGACTGCTGGGGATCTTTGAAAGATATGCGCGCTGACACTGAAATCGGATCTTCCATATGGCGCAGAAAAGCCAGTGATTCCGATGGGGAGTCACTGGCTTTTGAAGAGACAGTTTACGCTTTTTCAGGCACAAGTTCGATCAGAAGCTGTTCCTGATAGTCAGGATCGTAGGTAGTACGTTCTAAATCATCATATCGTTTGGATTTGATGAGGATTGCATTAAGCTGGTTAATGCGCAATATAGTTTCTTCATTTATTTTTTTCCATAATTTCACACATAACCTGTTGTCCCTCCTCTGTTTCTTCACAGAAATCTTTATCTTCTGCCATCGTGCGGAACATCAGATCATCGATGGGATTCAGTTTTCTGGCTTCTTCGCGTATTTTTGCTTTATTGCCCATGCCTGCTCCTTTGTCGGTGCTCATAGTAAAAACCCTTGCTCTTATTTATAGTATACCAGTTTTTAAAAGATACTCAATAAAAAATTTACCGCATAGGCGGGCGGCGGTGCTGTTGTAAAATTGATAGTCATTTCGTGCAATAAATAGTCACACGGTGCAATCCGGGTTGGGAAAGGGTCTGTGTCTGCCGACTAATTTTATGAAACAGTAAAAAACGGGATAAGATCGAGAAATTTGGGAAAAGGAATGCGGAAGCTGTAATAGGGAAGGAATGGAGGGCTTGGAAATGGGCATTAGTGGAATCGGAGCAGCAGAGTATCAGATGGCAGGCTACCGGGCAGGAAGGAACGGTGAAACCGGGACAAAGAATTTCATGGAAACCGTGGCGGAAAAATCGGCGCAGGACAAAGTAACCGAGTACGGTGAAAAGGCTTTCGATCTGGTCGGGGCGAAGGCGCCGCAGTCCGTCAAAAACGCATGGATGGAGACTGTGGAAGAGGTGGGAGTCAATGGTCTTGGGATGACAAGTAACGGGAGTACGCACATCACGCAGCTGCATATACAGCAAGTGATAGCCAACTATTGGGGGCTGGATTGTAAGAATATTCTGGGGAGTTCGGTACAGTCGGCAATGCAGGCAGCCCAGAAGGCTTTATACGATTTTGACCATCCATTGGAGCCGGAAAAAGTAAGGAGTATGGAAGAACAGCGGGCGCGCACCAAGGAAAGAGAGTTTTATACGGTGTTTTTAGATAAGCTGAAAAATCTGGCGGGGCAGAATCAGAGGAATGAGGCGGTAAATATAAGCGGAGGCATCAGTTTTACGGAGCATGTGGCGACAAAGGCGGCAATCCAGTCGTATGTATTGGAGAGAAGTTTTAAGGATATGTGGCAGACGAGATTCCCCGGTGCATATTATCACACGATGGATGCCTGTCAGATTTCGCAGGGTATATGGGAAAGACTGGATTTTCCACATGATGAGTTCTTCCGCAATAAAGTTAACAAATCTATATTAGACTGGAAACCAACCGGGGCAGAACCTAAAATGGCAGATGTATCAGTACAGTCAAGGGTGGGAGCCTCCCTCGGGAAAAAGTCCATTGTGGTACCGCCTGCGCTGGAAGAAAAAATGAAGAACGATCCGGCGCTTGCAAAACAGGTGATGGGAAAAATAGAAACATTTATCGCAACGAAAGAGGCGGCAAAGAGACCCGGAAGAATATGCTCCTACATACTTGTGCTTGATGAAGAGGGGGAGATCGCCCATACCTGCATATCAAGCGGCGGCGGAATATCCGGCCCGACTGAAGCAGCACAGCGTCAGTTTGAAGCAGAGCAGGAGGCAAAGCGGAAACGGAGGGCGGAGTATATGGAGATCGTTGAGGAAAGCGCCTTGAAACGTAAGCGGATGGAACAGGAGGCGGTCATATGGTAAAGTCATACCTTCGGGTGCCTTGGAGGGTATCACAAGGGAGTTTGTGGAAGATTAAACGATTATTTTTCTGAGAGAGGAGAACGTATGATACAGGTGGGATTAAACAATTACCAGATCGGGAACAGCAATGTGGCAGAGAGGGCAGACAATAAAAAAGCGGAGAATAAAACAGAGGACAAATACGCCAGCGTATCAGCGTATGAGGCTTACTTGAAGGATAAATACCCTTGTTTGACGGCTTCTAATTATAAGGTGACGATATCACCGGCATATTTGGAGAAATGTATCAAAGATCCCAAGGAAGCGGAACAGTTGGAACTGAATTTAAAAATTTTACCTAACTGTCACCAAAATTTGATAGCAGGATGGAAGGCTTTAGGGGCAGAAGTAAAAAATGAAGAATGGGTTTTTCATGAAGATGGTACTAGTGGGATGAGTCCCAACATGTATGTTACCAGCAGGAGTACGTCATCGGTAAGCAGTATGCAGAATAAAATATCGGAGAAAAAAGGCAGGAGAAAAGCGCTTTCACCGCAGGATCATTATGAAAAGAGAAAGCTTCTAAGAGAGCAGTTTGAGGAGCGGTTGGCGGAGAAGGAGTATCTGAAAGATCAGCTGGAAGAAAAAGAGAGGAAGGACGAATTACTGGAAAAAGGCATGATATCAAAGGAACAAAATGCCAGCAGATTCATTGAGCGGTATGAAGCCAGTATTTTGACATCTGCAACCAACTAATTTCAACTGGAATTGGGAGGCCTATGTTATGAACGGTATGGTAAATTGGAAAAACGTGAATTGGAATCCGATGACAGCTCTAAGCAGAAAGCAGCGCATGATCTATATCCTGCTCGGAAAGCAAAATGCTGTCAATAAGAGACAGAGGGATTCCTTCATAAGAAGGGACAACTGTGTCGATCAAATAGGATTATACACAGCCCCTGCAACAAAAACCGCAGGAAAAGTTTCCGATGAAATCCTTGATAAGATAAATTTTGCATATCTGGATGGGACAGAGCTGCCGGATGGTTTTATCTTTGAGGGTGTGAAATATTCCAAAGAAGATTTTCCGAGTATCAGTCTGGATAAATGTGAAAAAGCTGTTACCGAAAACAATGCCCTTGTTTTTCAGCCCGGAAAGTATTATCAGTTTACGGATGAAACGGGTAAGACGCATATTCTTACCTGTACCTATGGGAGTCTGTATCAGCCCTTATCAGACACAAAGAGAGGTGTGAGAGACGACACCAGCTTTGAGATTGGACAATTCTGGAACAAGTTATCAAAAAACGGCACTTTTATCGGATTAAATTATTCTAATGAAACTGTGAGAAGGCTTTTGAATGATGCGGGAATCACAGAGGGGTTCTTTTCCGTGCAGGTAGGGGATAACAGGCAGGAATACTTTTATTCCAACGGGAATGCGGGAACGGCAGTACCGAAAGAGAGATATGATAACACTTACCATTTCTTCATGGAAGATACGGAGACTGCGTTCCGGGGTTATGAACCGGGCGATGTCTTTCTGGTTGGCGGCAAGGAGTATGTGTTGAGTGAGGATAAAAAACTGGATCTCCCATATGGCGCAGACATCTACGACATGAAATGGCCGCTGCGAAAACGCGCATAAAAAGAAAAGCCGGTGAAACTTTTTTGAAGGCTGATTCGTATTATTGACAAATGGCATAATACGAAAATCGAATTAGAATGTAAAAACATCATTTCATCAAGGAGGAGAAGGTTTATGAATTACATGGATGTTGATTTAACAAATTACATAGGGGTCAGAGAAAAGAGAGCTGATAGCTATAACAATCGGGCGGCGGAAGCGAAGCGGGCAGCAACGCCGCAAACTGCTGAAGAACGTAAGAAGGCTTACGAGGACATGGGGATTCATGTCGGACGGTTTACCGTTGACATCTCACCGGACTCGCAGGAGTTTATGGCGCAGGTTGCGGAGCGCAAAGCGGCGCAGGCGGCGGAGAAGGCAAAGCTGGAGGCGGAAAATCCGTGGAGCCCTTTTGACTATAGGGGGGATTTGAGCAAAAATGAGCCGACGCAATATCTGGTGTTTAGCAAATTCCTTTATGATAAAGGGGTCTTTAAGAACATGGACGATGAACAGGCGGGGAAAATGGAAGATATGCTTCGCAATATTACCGCGGGGATGGACAGCATCAGGGGAGGTTCGGATGTGGGACGCTGGGACAACACGATGTCCCATGAAGCGGCAAAGCTGGATTTGATTTCTTCCGTCAATGCGCTGAACTATTTTGCGGATATATATTTATCAGAGGGGTCAGGGATTCTTTTAAGGACCTGATCAAAGAGTATGAAAACTATAACAGCAGAATCGTTGCCGGTCACAAAAACGGTATGGACTGGTACAGTGAAAGCATGAAAGACATTCCCGCGCCTAACGCGACGGGCGTGAGCGCAGATGTGCGGCAGGCACAGGAGCGGACGAAGGCGTACCAGCAGATTGGCAGGGTAACGCATACGGCTGAGGAAGACAAGTGGTTACAAGAAGATTATCAGGCGCTCTTTGATAAGCTGATGAAGAAAGAGGACAGCGTCAAAAATACGTTTGACAGCCTGCAGAACCTTCTTGTAAATTATGCCTCGGGCGGCAGTAAAAATAATGTGGTGCTTGATCTGTTAAATGCCAATAATGCTGGAAGTATTAACAGAATGTTCCAGTATTGGTCGGCTATGTTCTGACAAGGAGTGCTTATTTTAGACAATAGAAGTTATGAGGCGGAAATGGGAAAAGCAGGCAATATTTTGACTGCTTTGGGCAGCGAAGGGAGAAATGGAATGGCTGTAATAAATCATGTGGTATTGCATTATCAACCTGTAGGACAAAAATTTAAGCATGATGCGGAGTTTTTTAAGAACAAGAAGGTAATTGGGGAAAATCAAAAGGTTTCAAATGATTATTTCTGGAAAAGTAATAAGTATATAGGGAAGGATTGGACTGGAAGAGATTTAGATTTAACCTACCTCATTGACAAGCCGGCAAGATATTTAAAGGGGCAGTTATCTGATGCAGAAGATGTGGACTATTATGAGTTCAACATAAATGAGTATAGAATTCAAAATGTATTGTTATTGGGCAAGTATAATCTTAATCTGCAAATAACACTCGATCATATTCCGGAAGGATGCGATTACAATCTGGTTCTTTATGATAGTGAAGGAAATCAAGTAGGGATTGGAGTGGATAATGGAAATGGTGGAAAAAGTATAACTTTGCCAAACTGGAACCTGGAAAACAAGGGTTATATGGTAAAGGTGCAGGCAAAGGATGGTTCTGATGTCAATCCTGATGAATATTATCAGCTTTCCTTTCAGACAAATCAGGCAGATAAAAACAATATTCTTGCTAAGCAAATGGAGGAAATGTCGGAGTATAGTTATGCATTACGGAAAAAATTACATGATGGGCAGGATGCAACAGAGGAGATACAGGCATTAGAAAAAATCAGAAAAAAATATAAGGATTATTATGCAGAGCAGCTGGATCAACTGCATATGGAGCAGGCAAAAGAATATTTGCAAGGAGAAAAGGCTCCGGATCAAAGTGACATAAAAGAACTGTTAGAAAAAATGGCAATGGGAGAGAAACTCACAGAACAGGAAAATGCTTTCGTTAATATTTTTGCTACTGCACAGGAATTTGATACTGCGAAAGCAACTGCAGAATTAAGTACAACATTAAAGGAGATAACCCAGAGGCTGGAGAGCGCAGGAATAGATCTTTCGGAATATTCCTTCAATATACAGATAGGTGCAGATGGAAAGGCAACTGTAGATGGAATAGATGATGGATTGATAAAGTCAAAGGTTGAAACCACTCTTAAAGAATTTTCAGAAAAACTTATGGATATCTATTTTACCTTGGATGCTGATATACAAAATATGTCTGAAAAGGAAAGGTATCTCTTAAAAGCGGCGGTCGATCTGGAAAAATTCTTACATAAGGCAACAAACGGAAAAGTATCGCTTGATGATGTAAAAGTGGATCATGGAATCATTGGAGGAATATCCCGTAATTTGGATAGGTTGCTTAATGAGCCCGGAAAGAATTTGACTTATTCAAATTATCAATCAGATATATTGGCAATCAGGAATTATGAACAGACACAGCACAAGAGAGTTTTATCTGAATTAAATGTCGGATTCCGTGTTAGAAATGGCAAAATTCAGATAAAAAATGCTGTATGAGCAAAAGGGAAAATGGCGTTATTAAAAGGAACGTTACTTCTTCTTACTTCGGTGCGGATTGGGGTAGGTATATCTACCCAATCCACCCCTTCAGAATCAGAAAAATCAGCAGTACGGGCAGGACATACGTCACATAGACGCGGATGCCCTTCGGTACTTTCATGCCGTCGCCGGTATTGGTTTCTTTCAGATAGTTGTCGAACCCCCAGCCGTATCTTGTCACGCAGAACAGCAGATAGATCAGTGCGCCTACCGGAAGGAGCACGTTGCTGACGATAAAGTCTTCCAGATCAAGAACCGTGCTTCCGTCTCCCAGAGGCTGGAACGCCGACCAGATATTGAAACCGAACACGCAGGGCGTGGAGAGGACGGTGAGTGCGATCAGGTTGATCAGGCAGGATTTTTTTCTGCTCCAGTGGAACAAATCCATGCCGCAGGAGATAATGTTCTCAAATACGGCAATTATGGTGGAGAATGCGGCGAACGTCATAAACACAAAGAACAGCGTCCCCCATACTCTTCCCCCTGCCATATGGTTGAAAATATTCGGCAATGTGATAAAAATGAGACTGGGTCCCATATCCGGGCTGATGCCGAAAGCGGAGCAGGCGGGAAAAATGATCAGTCCCGACACAAACGCCACAAACGTATCCAGAACCGCAATATTCATGGATTCGCCAAGCAGGGTGTGGTCCTTGCCAATATAGCTGCCAAAGATTGCCATGGAGCCGATGCCGAGGCTAAGCGTGAAAAAGGACTGATTCATAGCGGCTGTTATTGTTTCCGGAATGCCCACTTCCCGCATTCTCTGTGCGTCCGGCAGGAGATAGAATTTCAGACCTTCCGTGCCGCCGGGAAGCGTTATGCTGCGCACCGCCAGTATCACAATGATCAGAAGAAGCAGCGTCATCATCACTTTTGTGATGCGCTCCACCCCTTGTTGCAGTCCGAGAGAGCAGATCAGGATGCCCGCCGCGACGACGATCACCATAACGATGAGAAGGACAGCAGGACTTTCCAACATGCCTTGAAACATGCCGGCAACCTGATCCTTGTCTTTTCCGACAAATTTCCCGGTGAGCATCTGATAGAAATAGTACAGCATCCAGCCGGCAACCGTGGTGTAGAACATCATCAGCAGATAGTTGCCCGCCATGCCAAGATATCCGTGAAAGTGCCATTTCTGCCCGGGTTTCTCCAATGTGGAAAAGCTCTTGATAATGCTTTTCCGGCTGGCGCGCCCCACGGCAAACTCCATCGTCATGACAGGTACGCCCATGATGATCAGAAAAAACAGATAAAACAGCACAAACATGCCGCCGCCGTACATCCCCGCAATATACGGGAAACGCCACACATTGCCGATGCCGATGGCGCATCCCGCCGATAAGAGAATAAAGCCCATTCTTGAGCCGAGTTTTTCACGTTCCAATGTTTGATCCTCCTTCAGATATCCCTGCTGTGCCCTGCACCTTTGGCAGACAGTATATCATGCCGCCGCGCTTAAATCTGCGCACAGATTTCCGTTGTGGTCTTCAATTTGTTCATGGAATAAATATGGATGCCGTCCACCCCGTGTTCTCTCAGATCCCGGATCTGACGCACCGCATAGTCGATTCCCGCTTTGCGCATATCCTCCTTGTTTTCCCCGTAGGTGGCGATCAGATCAGCCAGTTCTTTGGGAACGGAAGAGCCGGAGAGAGAGACGGTGGTGCCGAGCTGTTTCGCCGTGGTGATGGGCATGATGCCGGCATGGATGGGAACCGAGATGCCCTTCGCCCGCACCAGTTCTATGAAACGATAAAAACAGGCGTTATCAAAAAACATCTGGGTCACCAGAGAGGTGACGCCCGCGTCCACTTTTTCTTTTAAATGGATTAAATCTTCTTCCAGACTCGGCGCTTCAAAATGCTTTTCGGGGTAGCAGGCGCCGGAGATCTGCAGGGAAGTGTGCGCTTTTAAATGGCGCACCAGATCCGTCGCATAGAAAAATTCCCGGCTGTTAAACTGCTCGTCCGTCATATGCTGGGGTCTGTCCCCGCGAAGCGCCAGCACATGGTTTACGCCGGCGGCTTTCAGCGCGTCACAGTTTTTCTCAAGGTCCGCATGGGTAAAGCCGACGCAGGTAATGTGAGCGATCGCGTCGATTCCGAGCTCCTTCTGGATGAAGGAGGCGATTTCAATCGTTTTTCCCGCCCGGGAACCGCCCGCGCCGTAGGTGCAGCTGATGAAATCGGGATGCAGTTTTGCCGCTTCCCTCAGAAAATCAAATATGTTTTCAAATTCTTCTTCCTTTTTCGGGGGAAAAACCTCGAAGGAGAGACTTGTATTGTGTGACATGATAGGGATTCCTTTCCGTTTTCTTTATTCTTTCATTGATCTGATCCGGATGCGTTTATGAAGAAACAATTTCTTGCTTTTGCATCTGAAATATCGTAACATAAATCTATAATGTGTGCAATAACCGAAATCCGCAGGAGGACTGGTGAAGGGTACAGTTCAGCTCAGGACTTTGCAACGGCTGCGAAGTCTGTGAGAACATCAGTTGAGAGACGGGAGAAAGGAAAGTAAAATGGCAAATACGAAATTTGAGAGCACAGCCCAGTATGTGGCTTCCGAGCAGCTTTTAGCGAGCGTAAACGTGGCGATCGCCCTGCAGAAACCCCTTCTGATCAAGGGGGAACCGGGCACGGGAAAGACGATGTTAGCGCAGGCGGTGGCGGAGTCACTGGGCAAGAAGCTGATTATCTGGAACATAAAGTCCACCACGAAGGCGCAGGACGGGCTTTATATGTACGATACGATCCAGCGCCTTTACGACGGGCAGTTCGGCGAGGAGGGCGTGGACGATATCGCCCATTATATCAAGCTGGGAAAGCTGGGAGAGGCGTTTGAGTCCGACGAGCAGGTGATCCTTCTGATCGACGAGATCGACAAGGCGGATCTGGAGTTCCCCAATGACCTGCTCTGGGAGCTTGACCAGATGGAGTTTTATATCCATGAGACGAAGCGGACCGTGCAGGCGAAGCACAGACCCATAGTCATTATCACTTCAAACGCGGAGAAGGAGCTGCCGGACGCGTTTCTGCGCAGGTGTATCTTCCACTATATCGACTTCCCGGATCAGGAGTTGATGGAAGAGATCGTGAGGACCCATTATCCAGACGTGGAGGATAAGCTGTTAAAGGATGCCATGGAGGTATTCTACTGGATCCGCTCCATGAAAGATATCCGCAAAAAGCCCAGCACCTCGGAGCTGATCGACTGGATCAACGCGTTGCAGATCGGCGGGATTCCGACAGATACGCTCAGAAAGGAACTTCCTTTTATCGGGGTGGTTGTGAAGAAGGACGAGGATCTGGAGACGGTAAAGAATAAAGTGGACTTTTGATAGCAGACGTTATTAAATGGAGTTTCAATGAGGGAACCTTATGTTCAGTAAATTTTTCTATACCTTAAAAGATAAGGGGCTGGAAGTGTCCTTAAGCGAGTGGCTGACTTTGCAGGACGCCTTACAGAAGGGGCTTTGCCACAGCAGTCTGACGGAGTTTTATTATCTGGCACGGATGATTCTCGTGAAGTCGGAGACGGAGTTCGACAAGTTCGACATGGCGTTTGACGAGGTGTTCAAGGGCATCATGTCGGAGAACGAGGTGGGAAAAAACCTGCTGCGCTGGCTGGATAAGCCGGAGATGCAGGACGTCTTCGAGGAGATGCGCCACGAGATGAATCAGGAAGTCATCACGATGGACAAGGACGACATCGAGAATAAGTTCAAGGACAGGCTGCGGGACCAGAACGAGGAGCACAACGGCGGTAGCTATTGGATCGGCACCATGGGCAAGACGTCCTTCGGTAATATGGGCGGCAACATGGGCGGCATCCGGGTGGGCGGCACCACAGGCTACCAGTCCGCTTTTCAGGTGGTGGGCGCCAGAAAGTATCGGGATTTCCGAAACGACAAGGTGCTGGACAACAGGCAGTTCCAGATGGCGCTCAGGAAACTGCGGCAGTTTTCCACGAAGTTAGATATCCCGGAGACAGAGCTTGATATCAACGGTACGGTGGATGCCACGTGCAACAACGGCGGCTGTCTGCAGATCGTTATGGAGAAGCCCCGGAAGAACTCGGTGAAGCTGCTGCTTTTAATGGACTCGGGCGGTACCATGATCCCGTATACCACGCTCCTCAGTGAGCTGTTCCAGTCCGTGCACAAGTCCAATCATTATAAAGATGTAAAGACGTACTTTTTCCATAACTGCATCTATTCCAATCTCTACAAGACGCCGGAGTGCGAGAACGGCGAGTGGATCGAGACGGAGTGGATGTTCCGCAATCTGGACAGCGATTACAAGGTGATCATCGTGGGGGACGCGGCTATGGCGCCGGAGGAGCTTTACTCCACGACGGGCAATTACAGAGGACCGAACGGCGGGCTTTCCGGGATGGACTGGCTGCTATTGATGAAACAGCATTACAAAAAGATCGTGTGGCTCAATCCCAAGATGGCGCCGGGCCATGCGCCGTGGCGGGAGGCGGAGACGGCGATCAAGACGGTCTTTCCGATGTATAAGCTGACGGTGGACGGTTTGAATCAGGCGATGATGAAGCTGATGGTGAATCGGTGAGAAGCGAGTAGAAAGAAACAGCCGGGGAAAATGCAGGGCTGTTTCTTTTTTTTGCGCATATCCGCGTATCGGGCAGAGGAAGAAATCTTCTCTGCCCGATATGGTTGACTTTAGCGAGTAAAAGTGCTAAAGTGGTGAATGTAGTTCTGTATTCATGTATAAAATAAAAGATATAAATAAGGAACTTGCGGCTGTGCACAGCCGCAGAAAGGGGATCGGTTATGTCAAAACTGGAAGAGATTCGGGAAGAGTTCAAAAAAGATCGTTTTGCCACGGATGTGGTGGGAATTCTGATTGACTGCGCCGAGCCGGGAAAGGCGGTCTGTTCTCTGGCACTTAAGCCGCATCATATGAACGCAAACAATGTGCCCATGGGAGGCGCCATTTTTACGCTGGCGGATTTTACCTGCGCGGTGGCGGCAAACGGGTATGCGGAAAAGATGACGGTCAGCCAGAATGCGTCCATCACTTTTCTCGCGCCTGCAAGAGGAGAAAGGCTGATCGCGGAGGCGTCCTGCTTAAGAAGCGGCAGAACCACCGCGCTTCTGACGGTGGACATCCGGGATGAACTGGACACGTATGTGGCGCACGCCACGGTGAATGCCTATGTACTTGGTTAGGAGAGAAAGTTTTGCAACAGAATAGACAGAATTGGGATAAATAACAACTGTTACGAACGAGAGATACAAAGAAGGAGGAAGAGGAATGGTAATCACGGAGTTTTTGGAGCGCAACGCCCGGCTGTACGGCTCGGACACGGCGCTTGTGGAGCTGAATCCCTCTCAGGAGCGGGACAGCGCGGTGACATGGCGGGAGGCGAGTCTGATCGAGAGCGCGAGTGACGGCGCGCCCTATCGGAGAGAGCTGAGCTGGACGGACTTTGACAGGCGTGCCAACCGCTTTGCCAACCTGCTTTTGTCCCGCGGCATGGAGCGGGAGACGAAGGTGGGCATTCTGATGATGAATTGTCTGGAGTGGCTGCCCATCTATTTTGGCATTCTGAAGGCAGGCGGTGTGGCGGTGCCTTTGAACTTCCGCTATTCTGCGGAGGAAATCAAATATTGTCTGGAACTTGCAGATGTGGAAGTTCTGATTTTCGGTCCGGAGTTTATCGAGCGTATGGACAGCATTGCGGATGATCTGCCGGGTGTGGGGATGATGTTTTTCCCGGGAACAGGCGGGCCGGATTACACGGAGGACTGCCTGAAACTGATGGGCTTTTGTTCTTCCAGCGCACCGCCGGTGGCGCTGTGTGAGGAGGACAATGCGGCAATTTATTTCTCATCGGGAACAACGGGCTTTCCGAAAGCGATCCTGCACAACCACCGGGCACTTCGTTCTTCCTGTGAGACGGAGCAGAACCATCACGGACAGACGAAGGAGGATGTGTTCTTATGCATCCCGCCTCTTTACCACACAGGAGCGAAAATGCACTGGTTCGGATCCCTGCTCACGGCAGGCAAGGCGGTGCTTCTGCGCGGTGTGAAGCCTGAGTGGATTCTCCGGGCAGTGACGGAGGAACAGTGCACCATCGTGTGGCTGCTTGTGCCGTGGGCGCAGGATCTGCTGGATGCAATAGATTCCGGGCAGGTGGATATGGCGCATTATCTGCTGGAACAGTGGCGGCTGATGCATATCGGGGCGCAGCCCGTTCCGCCCAGCCTGATCCAGCGTTGGAAAAAGCATTTTCCCCATCACCAGTACGATACCAATTACGGCTTGAGCGAGTCCATAGGTCCCGGCTGCGTACATCTGGGTGTGGAGAACATACATAAGGTGGGAGCCATCGGGAAACCGGGTTATCACTGGGAGGCAAAGATAGTGGATGAGCAGGGAAAAGAAGTTGCCGGGGGCGAAGTGGGCGAGCTGATTGTCCACGGTCCCGGCGTTATGCTCTGTTATTATAAGAATCCTGAGGCGACTGAGGAAATCCTGAAGGATGGCTGGCTGTATACGGGAGACATGGCCCGCATGGACGAGGACGGCTTTATCTATCTGGTGGACAGAAAGAAGGATGTCATTATCTCCGGCGGGGAGAATCTCTATCCCGTGCAGATTGAGGATTTCCTGCGCAGGAATGATAAACTCAAGGATGTGGCGGTGATCGGTCTGCCGGATGCAAGGCTTGGCGAGATCGCGGCGGCTGTCATTGAGGTCAAAGAGGGCGAAGTCTGTACGGAGGAAGAGATCAATCTATTCTGCAAGGAACTGCCCCGCTATAAGCGTCCGAGGAAAGTGATTTTTGACAAAGTGCCCAGAAATCCTACGGGTAAGATCGAGAAACCTGTGCTCAGGGAGCGGTACTGCCACGGCAGTCTCGTGGAGGCACAGATCAGAAACTAAGTGAGAAGGAGAAAACGATCATGGATCTTTTTATCAAATTATTGATGCTCATTATCTTTTTCGGTGTGATGATCGGTATCGGGTTTTACTGCCGCAAACATGCCACGGATGTGAACGGGTTTGTGCTGGGCGGCAGAAATGTGGGACCGTGGCTGACGGCTTTTGCCTACGGGACCAGTTATTTTTCGGCGGTGGTTTTTGTCGGGTATGCAGGACAGTTCGGCTGGAAGTACGGTATTGCCGCTACGTGGGCGGGACTTGGCAACGCCTTTTTGGGGTCGCTGCTTGCATGGGCGGTGTTAGGACGCCGTACCCGTATTATGACGCAGCATCTGGACAGCGCGACCATGCCTCAGTTTTTTGGTGAACGGTTTGAGAGCAGGCCGTTAAAGCTTGCGGCATCGGCGATTATCTTTATTTTTCTGATTCCCTATACGGCGAGCCTTTACAACGGGCTTAGCCGGCTGTTCGGTATGGCGTTTGACATTGACTACAGCGTGTGCGTGATCGTTATGGCGGTGCTTACGGGCATTTATGTCATCGCGGGCGGTTACATGGCGACGGCAATCAACGATTTTATTCAGGGTATTATTATGATCTTCGGCATTGCGGCGGTGGTGCTCGCTGTTTTAAACAGTCAGGGCGGTTTCCTTGCCGCGCTTGATAAGCTGGCTGCGGTGAGCGACGAGACGGTTTCCGTTTCTCCCGGCGTGTTTAATTCCTTTTTTGGTCCCGATCCCGTGGGGCTTCTGGGCGTGGTGATCCTCACCAGCCTCGGCACATGGGGACTGCCGCAGATGGTGCAGAAGTTTTATGCTATCAAGAGTGAGAGCGCGATCAACAAGGGCATGATTATTTCCACGGTTTTTGCAACGATTGTTGCGGGCGGCTGCTATTTCCTTGGCGGATTCGGACGTCTGTTCAGTGATAAAATCGACATTGCGGCGAACGGTTACGATTCGGTGGTGCCCACCATGCTTTCCGGGCTTCCTACGATTCTGATTGCGGTGGTGGTAATTCTGGTGCTTTCTGCATCCATGTCCACCCTGTCATCCCTTGTTTTGGCATCAAGCTCCACCTTGACGCTGGACTTCATTAAAGGTAATATAATTAAGGAGATGGACGAGAAGAAACAGGTGAAATGGATGCGGGGGCTTCTGGTGGTGTTCATTGCGATTTCCGTGGTGCTTGCCCTGATCCAATACCGATCTAACGTTACCTTTATCGCGCAGCTTATGGGTGTGAGCTGGGGCGCGCTTGCGGGTGCCTTCCTTGCTCCGTTCCTCTACGGTCTGTACTGGAAACGGACGACGAAAGCGGCGTGCTGGGTGAGCTTTTTATTCTCCACCATTGTGATGCTTGCAAACATCTTTTTCAGGTCGAATTTTCCCGCGCTTTTACAGTCCCCGATCAATGCCGGTGCATTCTGTATGCTGGCAGGGCTGGTGATTGTGCCTGTGGTGAGTATGGTGACGAAAGCGCCGGGGGAGAAAAAGCTTGCAGAGGTTTTCTCCTGCTATGACCAGAAGGTGACGGTTTCGGTGAAAGACTCCATCGGAGATTAGCTCGAAAAGAACTTCTAAAGACGTCCCGCCATTGGACGGGACGCCAAGAAGCTCTATCGTTTCGAGCGGGAGAATGCAAAATGCGGCATTCTCCGCAATAATAGAAGAAGGGTGGTTAATTTGATGAAGACATTGATGCTTGGCAACGAGGCGGTTGCCAGAGGGCTGTACGAGGCGGGGTGCAGTTTTGTGTCCAGCTATCCGGGGACGCCGAGTACGGAGATCACCGAGTCTGTGGCGAAGTATGAGGAGGTTTACGCGGAGTGGGCGCCCAATGAGAAAGTGGCGCTGGAGGCGGCGTTTGGCGCTTCGCTTCGCGGCGTGCGGAGCTTTTGCGCCATGAAGCATGTGGGCTTAAACGTGGCGGCAGATCCGCTGTTTACGATATCCTACACAGGTGTGAACGCGGGACTGGTTATCGGGGTGGCGGACGACGCCGGGATGCACAGTTCCCAGAATGAGCAGGATTCCCGCCATTATGCGCGGGCGGCGAAGATTCCCATGCTGGAGCCTTCCGATTCGGCGGAGGCGCTTGCCTTTGCCAAGCTGTCATACGAGCTGTCCGAGCAGTTTGACACAGCGGTGCTTATGAAGATGTGCACCCGTGTCAGCCATTCCCAGAGTGTTGTGGAGACGGGGGAGCGGGTCGTGCCGGAGCCGAAGAAGTATGAGAAGAACCCCGCAAAATATATTATGATGCCGGCTTATGCAAAGAAAAAACATCCCATGGTGGAGGAGCGCACGAGGGCGCTGACCGCATGGGCGGAGACGGCAAAAATCAATCGAATCGAGGATGGAAGCGATAAATCCGTAGGCATTATTACTTCTTCCACCTGTTATCAGTATGTGAAGGAGGCTTACGGCGATACATATCCCGTTTTGAAGCTGGGCATGATCTGGCCTTTGCCCGAGCAGAAGATCAGGGATTTTGCAAAGACAGTTGAGAAGCTTGTGGTGGTGGAGGAGCTGGACGGTTTTGTAGAGAACCATTGCAGAAATCTGGGACTCTCCGTATCCGGCAAAGACCTGTTTACCGGAATTGGCGAACTGAGCCAGAACGTGGTGAAGGAGAAGCTCGGTCAGTCAGTGCAGGCGGGGAAAGCCCTCTCGGAGGAGATTCCGGCAAGACCGCCCGTGATGTGCGCGGGCTGCCCGCACAGAAGCCTTTTCTATGTATTGAAGAAATTAAACCTGACCGTACTCGGGGATATCGGGTGTTATACATTGGGCGCGGTTGCGCCGCTTAACGCCATCGACACAACCGTCTGCATGGGCGCCTCCGTCTCGGGGCTTCACGGCTTTGTGAAAGCGGGAGACGAGGAGAGCGCGGGGAAAACGGTGGCGGTGATCGGCGACTCCACCTTTATCCACTCCGGCGTTACGGGGCTTATCAACATTGCCTACAATGAGTCTGATTCCACGGTGATTATACTGGACAATTCCATCACGGGTATGACGGGGCACCAGCAGAACCCGACCACCGGCTATAACCTGAAGGGCGATCCCTGCACGAAGATTGATCTGGAGAGCCTGTGTCACGCGGTCGGCATCAAGCGGGTGAAGGTGGTAGATCCTTACGATATGGAAACCTGTCAGGCGGTGATCAAAGAGGAGCTTGCGGCGAAGGAGCCTTCAGTCATCATTTCCCGTCGCCCCTGCGCGCTGCTCAAATATGTGAAGCATCCGGGTCCGATCTGTTCCGATCCCGAGAAGTGCAAGGGCTGTAAGGCGTGCATGAATATCGGCTGTCCGGCGATCAGCATGGTGGACGGCAAAGCGGTCATTGACGAGACGCTCTGCGTGGGCTGCGGAGTCTGCGAGCAGCTCTGTAAGTTCGGTGCGCTCGGAACGGAAGGGGGACGATAACATGGAGACGAAAAATATGATGATCGTGGGCGTGGGCGGACAGGGTACCCTGCTTGCGAGTAAACTTCTGGGTCGTCTGCTACTCACAAAGGGGTTTGACGTAAAGGTCAGCGAGGTGCACGGCATGAGCCAGCGCGGCGGCAGCGTGGTCACCTATGTGCGCTGGGGCGACCGGGTATGTTCGCCCATTATAGACAAGGGACAGGCGGACTGCATCCTTTCTTTTGAACTTCTGGAGGCGGCGCGCTATACGGAATTTTTGAAGCCGGGCGGCAGAATCATTGTGAACAGCCAGCAGATCAATCCCATGCCGGTGATTGCGGGCGCGGCAGCGTACCCGGAGAATCTGGTGGAGAAGATGTCGGCGCTGGACGCTGAGGTGGACGCCTTTGACGCGCTCTCCCTTGCGGAGGAGGCGGGAAGCAGCAAGGCGGTGAATCTGGTGCTGATGGGGCGGCTTTCCAGACACTTTGACTTTACGCAGGAAGAGTGGATGGACGCGATTGAACACAGCGTGCCGCCGAAGTTTCTGGAGATGAATAAAAAGGCGTTTGAGGCGGGAAGAAACGCTTGATGTCGAAACAGTATAAAAGGAGGAAGGTATGGAACGGTATTACCAGAAAGAAATTGAGACCGCGGACAGGGAGCAGATTCTCGCATGGCAGAATGAACGGCTTGTAAAGCAGGTGCGCCATGTGTGGGACAATGTGCCCTACTACCGCAAAAAGATGGAGGAGAAGGGCGTGGCGCCCGAGGATATTCAGAGTGTGGAGGACTTACATAAGCTGCCTTTCCTGACGAAGGACGATCTGCGGGAGGCTTATCCTTACGGCCTTCTGGCGACGCCTCTTAAGAACTGTGTGCGCATCCAGTCCACATCCGGCACGACGGGACGCCGGGTGGTGGCGTTTTACACCCAGCATGACATTGATCTGTGGGAGGACTGCTGTGCCCGCGCCATCACGGCGGCAGGCGGCACAGACGGGGATGTGTGCCATGTCTGCTACGGGTACGGTCTTTTCACGGGCGGTCCCGGTTTAAACGGCGGCAGCCATAAGGTGGGATGTCTGACGCTTCCCATGTCCTCCGGCAATACGGACAGACAGTTACAGTTTATGGTGGATCTGGAGGCGACGATTCTCTGCTGTACGCCTTCCTATGCCGCGTTTCTGGCGGAGAGCATCCATGAGCGCGGGCTGCGCGACAAGATTAAGCTGAAAGCAGGCATTTTCGGCGCGGAGGCATGGAGCGAGGAGATGCGTCAGGATATTCAGGAGAAACTGGGTATCAAGGCATACGATATTTATGGGCTGACGGAGACCAGCGGTCCCGGCGTGGCATTTGAGTGCAGCGAGCAGACAGGTATGCACATCAACGAGGATCACTTTATCGCGGAGATTATCGACCCGGATACGGGGGAGGTGCTTCCCGAGGGCAGCAAGGGCGAACTGGTATTTACGGCGATTACCAAGGAGGCATTCCCGCTTTTGCGCTACCGCACGAGGGACATCTGCGTGCTGACCAGAGAGAAATGTTCCTGCGGACGTACCCATGTGAAGATGAGCAAGCCTATGGGCAGAAGCGACGACATGCTGATCGTGAAGGGTGTCAATGTGTTCCCGTCCCAGATCGAGACGGTGCTTCTGGAGCAGGGCTATCCCGCAAACTATCAGATTATCGTGGATCGTGTCAACAATTCCGATACGATCGAAGTTATGGTGGAGATGACGCCCGAGAACTTCTCCGACAATCTCGGTAAGATCACGGAGATGGAGAAAGGGCTGGTATCGGCTCTCAAGGCAATGCTTGGCATCTACGCGAAGGTGCGTCTGGTGGCGCCCAAGTCCATCACGAGAAGCGAGGGCAAGGCGGTGCGTGTGATCGACAAGCGGAAAATTTAAGAAGGGGGACAAACATATGACAATACCTCAGATTTCTGTATTTCTGGAAAATAAAGCGGGACAGCTTGCGGACATTACTCATATTCTCTCGGAGAATGAGGTAAACATGCGGGCGCTCAATATCGCGGAGACAGCGGATTACGGTGTTCTGCGTCTGATCGTGGACGACGCGTCAAAGGCATCCGCCATTCTTTTAGAGCACGGCTTCATCCTGACCATGACGCCGGTTGTGGGCGTGGCGGTTCCCGATACGCCCGGTGGCTTGAGCAAAGTGCTCGGCGTGATCTCCGAAGCCAGGATGGACGTGGAGTATATGTATTCTGTGTTCGGGCAGAAGGACGGGCAGGCGTGCATGATCTTCCGGGTGGCGGATACGGACGGACTGGCTGCGGTTCTCGACAAGGCTGGGATCGGCACCATCGGCGGAGAAGATTTGGGGCTGCACTGAGCGCCGGACGCATAACAGTCCAGCCTGATGCACACAAAATGTTCCAAAGTCCAAATATCTGAAAAAGTGTTGACAAACGAAGTATTTTCATTTACATTATAAGGCAGAAAAACAATATATCACACAATATGACAGGCGTTGAAGAGAACAAGTAGTGGATCGGGAAACGGACAGAAAGCAGCCGGCAGATGAGAGGCGCGCGGGAACTTTTCCATGAATACATCTCGGAGCTTCACGGCAGAACGGCAGGCGTACAGCCTAGTAGGTCGCGACGGAGGAATGCACGTTATAGCAGGAGAGTATCGTCAAAGAAAGATAGCACGAGTTATTTTATGACTGTACTCGGTGAGGCAGCCGGTGTGAGCCGTCTGTGAAATTAGGTGGTAACACGAGTTTAACCCTCGTCCTGATAATCGGGACGGGGGTTCTTTTGCGCGCATAAGCAGAGTCAGAAGGCTTACGAAGCAGGCATCATGCTTGCATGAATGCCTGCTTTGGAAGGCTTATGACGAGCAACGCGAGTGAGAGATGCGAAGCATCTCGATCTGCTTATGCATGAGGAAGCAGAGTCAGAAGAAAGGAGACAATCAAATGGGAATCTACGAAGAATTACAGGCGAGAGGGCTTCTCGCACAGCTCACAGACGCGGAGGAGATCCGCGATCTGATCAACAACGGAAAGGCGACTTTTTATATCGGGTTTGATCCCACGGCGGACAGTCTGCATGTGGGGCACTTCATGGCGTTATGTCTGATGAAGCGTCTGCAGGAGGCGGGCAATAAGCCGATCGCCCTGATCGGCGGCGGGACGGCTATGATCGGCGATCCTTCCGGACGGACGGATATGCGCTCTATGATGACGAAGGAGACCATCGAGCACAACTGTGAGTGCTTTAAGAAACAGATGAGCCGTTTTATCGACTTTTCCGAGGGAAAGGCATTGATGGTGAACAATGCGGACTGGCTGCTCGACTTGAATTATGTGGAGTTTATCAGGGACGTGGGGGCGTGCTTTTCCGTGAACAATATGCTCCGCGCGGAGTGCTATAAGCAGAGAATGGAGAAGGGCTTAAGCTTCCTTGAATTTAACTATATGATCATGCAGAGCTACGATTTTCTGGAGCTTTACAAGAGATACGGCTGCAACATGCAGTTCGGCGGGGACGACCAGTGGAGCAACATGCTGGGCGGCACGGACCTGATCCGCAGAAAGCTCGGGAAGGACGCTTACGCCATGACGATCACCCTGCTTATGAATTCCGAGGGGAAGAAGATGGGAAAGACACAGAAGGGCGCGGTATGGCTTGATCCAGAGAAGACCACTCCTTTTGAGTTTTACCAGTACTGGCGTAATGTGGACGACGCGGACGTGCTCAAATGTCTGCGGATGCTCACCTTCCTGCCGCTTTCGCAGATCGAGGAGATGGACGGCTGGGAGGGCAGCCAGCTGAATGAGGCGAAGGAGATTCTTGCCTACGAGCTGACCAATCTGGTACACGGTGAGGAGGAGGCAGGAAAGGCGAAGGAGGCGTCAAAAGCGCTCTTTGCCGGGGGCGGAAGCTCCGAGAACATGCCCACGGTGACCTTGACGGAGGCGGACTACCGGGAAGGAAAGATAGACATTCAGGGCATTCTGGTAGCGGCAGGGCTTTCGGCGTCCCGCTCCGAAGCGCGCAGAGCCGTGGAACAGGGCGGCGTGACCGTGAAGGGTGAGAAGGTGACGGATTTAAAGACCTGCTACACAAAGGACGAGATCGCGGCGGAAGAGTTTATCGTGAAGAAGGGAAAAAAGAGCTTTAAGAAGATTCTGGCGTAGGTGTTCCGAATCGGCTCGGGTGGGGCTTAGAAATATTCGTTGAGCGTCAGAGAGTCTGAGACAGAAAAGAACCTGCAGAGAAGAAAGATGAAATAGCAAAGGGAACGGAAAGGGGTGTGTCAATATGGAAAAGAGAGCAAAGGGAAGAACACTCATGTCCTACGCGCCGGATATCAAGGTGGTGGACTGCACGCTGCGGGACGGCGGGCTGGTGAATGATTTCTATTTTACGGACGAGTTTGTCAAAGGACTGTACCGCGCGAATATTAAGGCGGGCGTGGATTATATGGAGTTCGGCTACAAGGCTTCCAAAGAGATGTTCGACGTGAACAAATTCGGTAAGTGGAAATTCTGCGACGACAAGGACATCCGCGCCATCGTGGGCGACAACAAGACGGATATGAAGATCGGCGTGATGGCGGACGTGGGGCGGTGCGATTTCCGAAAAGATATTCTGAACAAGAAGGACAGCCCGATTGATCTGGTGCGGGTTGCGACATATATCAATACCATACCGGCTGCCATTGAATTGATCGAGGACTGCACGAAGAAGGGGTACGAGACGACCGTCAATATCATGGCGATTTCCAAAGCCAATGAGACCGATCTTGACGCGGCGCTTGACTTGCTCGGTCAAAGCAGCGTGGGGACGATTTATCTGGTGGACAGTTACGGTTCCCTTTACCCGGAGCAGGCGAGGCGGCTTGCGGACAAGTATCTGGAAGTGGCGGCAAAGTACGGGAAAAAGGTCGGCATTCACGCGCATAACAACCAGCAGCTGGCATTTGCCAACACGACGGAAGTGGTCATCATGGGCGTGAGTTATCTGGACGCCACGGTGAACGGCATGGGGCGGGGCTGCGGAAACTGCCCCAGCGAACTGCTTCTGGGCTTTCTGAAGAACCCCAAGTACAATGTCAATCCGATTCTGCGCTTTATAGAGAGGGAAATCAATCCCTTAAAAGAGTCCGGCGTGACATGGGGGTATGATGTGCCGTATCTTCTGACCGGGCTGTTAAACCAGCACCCGAAGTCCGCGATCCAGTTTATGAAGGAGAACAGGAAGGATTATTATGAGTTCTATCTCGAACTGCTGGAGAGTTTCTAATAAAATAACTTGTGATATTTGTTCTGACCTATGGTAGAATATAGGAATACTTATGGCGGCGTGCTGACTGGAAGATAGGAAAGCGGATAGGAAAATACAGAGGTGATATAGGGTGAAATCACGTGAAGATGACGATCTGGAGTACATGGATCTGGATGATGAGGAATACGATCTGCCTGATGACGCAGAGGATGAAGATGACGAGGCGTTTGAGGAAGAACTTGACGAGAGGACGCTGCGTTTTGTGCACAGGGTGCTGTTTCCCTCTGTCATAGGGCTTGTGGCGGTGGTTGTTGTGGCGGCGGCTGTATTTCTGTTCAAAGGGAGTAAAGACACGGAGGAGACTGTCCCGGCGATCGCGGATCTCGCGGAGGTGCAGGTGGAGGACGAGCCGGCGCCCGGACCGGAGGAAGGGCAGGAAACCGTGGAGGATCCGGGACAGTCAGACGAGCTGGCAGATTCTCCGGAACAAGAACACGTGGATGAAGCGGAGGGGGAGTCCCCGCAGGTGGAGGATGACCCGGAGACAGAGACGATGAGCACGGAACAGGGAACGGAGGTGGACGTGAGCGCCCTTCTTTCCTCGGAAGCGGCGGCGGAGACGGACGAGATCACCTTCGGAATCGATGTGGCAAAATATCAAGGAACGATAGACTGGGCGCAGGTGGCTGCATCCGGCGTTGATTTTGCCATGGTGCGCGTGGGCTACCGCATGGACGAAAGCCGGGAGATCGTGGCAGACAGTAACGCCCGTTATAATATGCAGGAAGCCCAGAAGAACGGCATCAAGCTGGGCGCGTATTTCTTTTCCACGGCAGTCAGTGAGGAGGAAGCGAAAGCGGAGGCGGACTGGACGGCGGATTATATTGCGCAGTATCAGATTACCTATCCCGTAGCCTTTGACTGTGAGGGGTTTGACCGGGAAAGCAGCGCGCAGTACGGTTTGTCTGCCACGCAGAGGACAGACATAGCCATTGCTTTTCTGAATAGAATTTATGAGAGAGGATATACCCCCATGTTCTATTCTTCCATGCACGAGATGACGGGGGATGCGAAATGGGAGACGTCCCGGATCGAGAAAAACTACCGCATCTGGGTTTCACAGTATCCGTCGGCGCCTTATCCACAGACGGAAAAGTCGTCCTATCAAGGTGTGCACGCCATGTGGCAGTATACCAACCGGGGGACGGTCGCTGGCATCAGCCAGCCGGTGGACGTGAATATTGCCTACTTTGGCTATGAGGGCACGGCGGGCGCGAAGAACACGGAGACGCCCGAGGAGGCAAGCGCGGATGTGGAGGCGCTCATGTCGTTTACGGCGGTAGAGGAAGAGGTGACGGCAAAGGACTCCACCAACCTGCGCAATATCCCCAGTCAGGGGGACGACAGCACGGTGGTGTACACATTGAAAAACGGGGAGACGGCGAAGCGGACGGGCGTGAGTGAAAGCGGCTGGTCAAGGCTTGTCTACAACGACCAGACAGTCTACGCTGTGAGCAGTTTCCTGACTACGGACCTCGGTTACCAGACGCCGAAACAGGAGGCGCAGGAGGGCGCGGGCAGCGGTGACGGATTGAAGACAAAATTTGCGGACCGCAGCGAGCAGGTGACGGCAAAGATCGAGGTCAACCTGCGTGCGCTGCCGAGCGTGACGAATCCCGATGCCGTAGTGGTGGCGGTACTGCACAACGGCGAGTACGCCACAAGAACGGGGATCAATGAAGCTTACGGCTGGTCGCGGGTAGAGTATAACGGGCAGACACTTTATGCTATCAGTAGTTATCTATGTGAATAAATGAATAGGAGGAAACCACATGAGAACAACAGTTGCAGACAGGCAGTTCGATGAAGAACGTGCGTTATATAATCTGCAGGAAGCGGACATCAACCATTGCCTTTTTGCCGGTCCGGCGGACGGAGAGTCGGTTTTAAAGGAAGCCCGGGATGTGAATCTGACAGACTGTACCTTCTCTCTGCGATATCCTCTGTGGCATGTGAAAAAGTTTACCATGGAACATTCTACCATGGATGAGCTGACGCGGGCGGCGATCTGGTATGCTTCGGACGGCGTGATAAAGAATTCCACACTGGGGGGAATCAAGGCGGTCAGAGAGTGTGAGCGGATTTGTCTGGAAAATTGTCATATCGTGTCGCAGGAGTTCGGTTGGAAATCGGAGGAGATTGCGCTGACAGATTCAGAGATTGAGTCGGAGTATCTGTTCTTTGACAGCAGGGATGTAAAGCTTAATCGCGTAAAAATGAAGGGAAAATATTCCTTTCAATATATGAAGAATCTGGAAATTACAGACTGTGTGCTGGATACGAAGGACGCTTTCTGGCACAGCGAAAATGTGACGGTCAGAAATTCTGTGGTGAAGGGAGAGTATCTGGCATGGTTTTCCGACGGTCTGACGCTGATTGACTGTAAGATTATCGGGACACAGCCTTTGTGCTACTGCAAAAATCTGAAACTGGTCAACTGTACGATGGAGGGTACGGATCTGTCTTTTGAGTATTCGGATGTGGAAGCGGATGTGAAAGGGCATGTCATTTCCATCAAAAATCCGAAATCGGGAACCATCACGGTGGACAGTGTAGGGGAAATTATAAAGGAAGCTCCTGTTATGGAATGTTCTGGCAACATTGTGATTCGGTAAAATAACGGGCGATACCACGGAAATAGCAAATGTTACCATGTGATATTGCGACAGAAAAACGAAAACAGAGTGGTTAACTTAAGTTGGGACATTTTATCTGCTGCAGAGAATAGAAGACAAGAAATGAGCCGTATGTTAAATGTGAATTAAACATACGGCTCATTTTTCGCGTAGATTTAACTTTTATATATGGCTTTCAGGTGGTCCATTTTTGCCCCTGCATTTACCAGAAGCGCGTCCAGAATCGTGATGGCTGCCATGGCCTCTACCACAACGACTGCACGGGGGACGATCACAGGGTCATGCCTGCCCTTGATGGAGATCTGTATCTCCTCATCCTGCCTGTTTACGGTATTCTGGGGGGAGAAGATGGAAGGGGTAGGCTTTACATGGGCGCGCAGCACGATCTGCGAGCCGTCGCTGATTCCCCCGAGAATGCCGCCTGCGTGGTTGGATGTCTTTACGACCTTCCCGTTTTCCAGACGGAAAGGATCATTGTTGGAAGAGCCGTTTCGGGTGGAAACTTCGATACCGTCGCCGATTTCTACTGCCTTGACTGCGCCTATGGACATGACTGCCTTCGCCAGATTGGCGTCCAGTTTCTCAAAAACGGGATCGCCAAGCCCTGCCGGGACGCCGTCTATCACGCACTCGATCACCCCGCCTGCGGAATCGTAACTGCTCATGCAGTCCGACAGATATTTTTCAGCCAGAGCCGAGGCGTCTGCGTCGGGCATACAGGTGGGTGTATTCAGGGCTGCCGCCCGGTCAAAGCGTTCCGGGCTGACCGTGATGGGACCGATGGATTTCGTGTAGGAGAACAGTTCAATACCGAACTCGCGCAGCACCTTTGCGGCGATCGCGCCCGCAGCCACCCGGCCGATGGTCTCCCGCCCGGAGGAACGTCCGCCGCCCCGGTAGTCGCGAAAGCCGTATTTCCGGTCGAAGGTATAGTCCGCGTGCCCGGGGCGGTAACAGTCGGCGATTTCCGAATAGTCTCTGGATTTCTGTGAGGTGTTGCGTATGAGCAGGGAGATAGGCGTTCCTGTGGTTTTCCCTTCAAAGATTCCAGAGAGAATCTCCACGGCGTCCGCTTCTTTGCGGGGGGTGGAGATCCTGCTCTGTCCGGGCTTTCGCCTGTCGAGATATAACTGAATATCGTTTTCTGTAAGTGCTAATCCGGCGGGACAGCCGTCCACCACAACGCCCAGTCCGGCGCCGTGGGACTCGCCCCATGTAGTGATTCGATAGATAATTCCAAGTGTTGAGCCTGCCATTGTCTGATCCTTTCTTGAATTGGGTGAAGTTTTCTGAAAACAACACGCAGGATATCCTGCATAATTAAATTGCACATGAAATATCAAATGTACAATTAAATACAATGGGTGCCAAGCCGCCATTCCTCTTTTGTGCGAAAAAACGCATAACACATATTAGGTATGGGAAAAAGCGCGTTTTTACCCGTATTCAGCATACCATATTCTGTTCAAAAAGCAAGAGCGGGCAGGGGAAAAGGGGAGGCAAAAAACAGGGCATGGAGAGGGGAACCAGAGAGGAGGCGGGAGGGAAAAATCAAATCAAAAGGGAAAAGAATGAAAAAAAAGGGAGAAATATGACAGATTTACATAAAAAAGGGGTGTACAAATAAATTTTATATGTTATGATATATGACAGAATTGCAGGCGCACAGGATTTGAGGACTGGATGGAAAAAACATTTCGACAAAAAATAATAACATACTATACCGGTGTGGCGAAAAAAAACAGACTGTTAAAGTATCCTTCTTTTGCAGGTATGTTCGTGACGCTTGTTTTCTATTATATAGGATTACATTTTCTGACGAACGGAAAGCGCTATGCCAGCATGTTTTTTGTGGCGGTCTTTTTTATGAGCAGCTGCAGTTTTTCTTTCGCGGTGTTTGCGGAGCGTACCGGCTTTACCGGCGCGCAGGAAACCTACAGCGCGATTGTGGAGACCTCGGACGTATCGCTGGCTGTGGTGGAGCCTGTGAATCCGGTGGTGGAGGAAATTCTGGAAGAGGGAAATGTGGTCACGTCAGAGCATGATGGGGACGCCGAGACGTTCACATTGGATGATCTGTTAGAGCAGCACGGACATGACCACAAAATGGGAATATATGACGGGACTGCGGGAGAGCAGCCGGAGACAGATACAGAGACAGATGCGGAGTTTGCCTTTGACAGCTCTGACTGGCGGCTTGTCCTTATCAATAAGCAGCATCCCATTCCCGCCGATTACGATTTCAAGCTGGGAACGTTTACATCCGGTATGCGCTGTGACGAGCGTGTGATCGAGGATCTGCTGCTTATGATGCAGGCGGCTAAGAAGGACGGATTAAATCTGGTGGTCAGATCGCCGTATCGGACGTCAGATCATCAAGAGGACAATTTCAACGACAGAATCAAATCTTATATGAGACAGGGGCTGTCTTATATGGAAGCATATAAGGCGACGTCCACAGTGATTACGGTTCCCGGATGCAGCGAGCATGAGGTGGGTCTGGCGTTTGATATCACTTCCGACAGCTTTATCGAGCTGAAGCAGGGGTTTGCGGACACGGAGGAGGGCGAGTGGCTTGAGGCGCACAGTTACGAGTACGGGTTTATCCTGCGCTATCCTTCCGGCAAGGAGTATATCACCGGCATCGAGTATGAGCCGTGGCATTTCCGCTATGTGGGCAGGGAGGCAGCTACGATTATGAAGGATGAGGAACTGTGTCTGGAAGAGTTCTGGGATAAATGTCTATAATCCGCGGTGATTTGAGATTCCGCGGTGCGGAATCATGGGGGTTAGTATGTATCGGATTTTAAAACAGGAAGGCAGGGCGAAACGCGCCGAATTTACGACAGTACACGGCACGATCCAGACCCCTGTCTTTATGAATGTAGGGACAGTGGCGGCGATCAAGGGTGCGGTATCCACGGAGGATCTGGAGCAGATCGGCACGCAGGTGGAACTGTCCAACACGTATCATTTACATGTGAGACCGGGAGACCGGGTCATCAGGGAACTTGGCGGTCTGCATAAGTTTATGTCATGGAATAAGCCGATTCTCACAGATTCCGGCGGATTTCAGGTATTTTCCCTGGCGGGGCTCCGGCGGATTAAGGAGGAGGGTGTGTACTTCCACTCCCACATAGACGGCAGGAAGATATTTATGGGCCCGGAGGAGAGTATGCAGATCCAGAGTAACCTTGCCTCTACGATTGCGATGGCATTCGACGAGTGCCCGCCCAGCATGGCTGAGAGGAAGTATGTGGAGGATTCCGTGGCGCGCACCACCAGATGGCTCGTCCGCTGTAAGCGGGAGATGGAACGGCTGAACGGACTGGAAGACACGATCAATAAAGAACAGCTGTTATTCGGAATCAATCAGGGCGCGGTTTTTGACGACATCCGCATAGAACATGCAAAACAGATTGCGGAACTGGACTGCGACGGCTACGCGCTGGGCGGTCTTGCGGTGGGTGAGAGCCATGAGCAGATGTACCATGTGATCGAGGAAACGGTTCCATGGCTGCCTGTGGATAAACCTACCTATCTGATGGGGGTCGGGACGCCGGCAAATATTCTGGAAGCGGTGGAGCGGGGCGTGGATTTCTTTGACTGCGTGTATCCTACGAGAAACGGGCGGCATGGTCATCTGTATACAAACCGTGGAAAGATCAACCTCTTTAACGCAAAGTATGAACTGGATGACAGACCCATTGAGGAGGGATGTCCCTGCCCGGCGTGCAGACGTTACTCCAGAGCCTATATCAGGCATCTTTTAAAGGCGAAGGAGATGCTGGGAATGCGGCTTTGCGTGCTCCATAATCTCTATTTCTATAATACGATGATGACGGAAATCCGGGATGCGCTGGATGAAGGGCGTTTTGCACAATATAAGAGGAACAAGCTGTCCGGGATGCAGACCGCGGACGCGGAAAGCAAAAAGACTTAAAGCTTTGTGAAATTTTTGGGAAGGGGCTTGTTTTTCCCCGCTAAGTTGTGTATGATATGCTGTAGTGTTTTAGAAAGGAATAACGGAGGAAATAGTATGAGATTATTATTATCGGCTGATGCAGCGGGAGCTGCTACCGGAGGCGGCATGGTTATGATTATTTATATCGTCATTATTGTGGCGTTTATGTATTTTGTTATGATTCGTCCGCAGAAGAAGGAACAAAAGCGGATGGCGGCGATGCTGACGGACATGTCAGTCGGCGACTGCGTACTGACGAACAGCGGATTCTATGGCATTGTGATTGACATTACCGACGATACGGTGATCGTGGAGTTCGGAAGCAACAAAAACTGCCGTATTCCCATGCAGAAATCGGCGATTGCGCAGATTGAGAAGGCGGAGACAGAGTAGAGGGACAGATTGACCAGAACCATGGTGCAAAGTCATGGTTCTTTTTTATGAAACATGCGGAAAACGATTTCTTTTCATAAATGGTATTGACAAAGACATATAAATACTGTAGACTATCATTTTGTGTGAAAGCACAGGACAGAATTCTTAATTGATGGAGGGAGATTATTATGAAGAGAAGAACAGTAAAGGCATTGGTTTGTGCGACACTTATGGCAATGAGCCTTTCCATGACTGCATGTGGCGGCGATGACGCGGCTAAGGGTGCGGACGCGGCGACAGAAGAAGCGGCTCCGGCAGAGGAGGAAGCTCCTGTGGAAGAGGAAACGCCGGAGGAGGAGGCTCCCGCGGAAGAAGAAACGCCGGAGGAGGCTCCCGCGGAAGAAGAAACGCCGGCGGCAGAGGAGGAAGTTCCCGCACTTGAGCCCGGTTCTGGTAAGACACTGGAAGATTACTTGAATGAGGTACCCGAACAGAAGCAGCAGCTTGAGGAGTCGATTGCTGCGCAGGCAGAGGAAGGTGTATCCATTGCGGTAGATGTAAAAGGAAATGAGTTTACTTATATTTATACCATTGAGGATGCGTCTGCCATCACCGATGAAATGAAGGAAAACATTAAGAACGGTTTGGAGACGACAGCGTCTGTGTTTGAAATGATGGCGGAATCGTTGGATAAGGCTGTGGGAGAGCCCGGTGCCGTAACGTTGGTTGTCAGATATCAGGATGCTGACGGGAACGTTGTCGAGGAGAGAAGCTTCAACGCAGGGGAATAAGAAACAGATATTATGATTTCAAGGTTACTGAAGCCGGGTCAGAAATGATCCGGCTTTTTGATGTGCAGACCCGCATAAGGAAGTTTTATATTGAATTTTTTACGTGAATAGTCTATGATGTAGAAGTATAATTTTGCATAAAAATAGATTGTCGGCATAAAAGATGAGTGTATCTTGACAGCCGGTGCAGAACGGAGGAACCTATGGAGTTAAAGATTACCTGTATTCCGGGAGACGGGATTGGACCGGAAATCGTGGCGGAGGCTAAGAAGACGCTTGACGCGGTGGCGGAAAAATACGGACATGACATGCAGTATACGGATATTCTGATGGGCGGCGCGTCCATCGACGTACACGGGGTGCCTTTGACGGACGAGGCGGTGGAGACGGCGCGGAGCGCGGACGCAGTGCTGATGGGTTCAATCGGCGGCGACACGACCACATCCCCGTGGTATAAGCTTGCGCCGAACCTGCGTCCGGAGGCGGGGCTTTTGGCGATCCGCAAGGCGTTAAACCTGTTTGCAAATCTGCGCCCTGCCGTTTTGTATGAGGAGCTGGCGGGCGCCTGTCCCCTGAAGACTGAGATCTCGGAAAAAGGCTTCGACATGCTGATTATGCGGGAACTGACGGGCGGGCTGTACTTTGGCGAGAGAAGAACCACGGAGGAGAACGGGGTAAGAAAAGCCGTGGATACGCTGACTTATGATGAGAATGAGATCCGAAGGATTGCCATAAAAGGCTTTGATATCGCCAGAAAGCGCAAAAAGAAGGTGACCAGCGTGGACAAGGCTAACGTGCTGGATTCTTCCAGACTGTGGAGAGCGGTGGTGGAAGAGGTGGCAAAGGACTATCCCGACGTGACGCTGGAGCATATGCTGGTGGACAACTGCGCAATGCAGCTTGTGAAAGACCCGGCACAGTTTGACGTGATCCTGACTGAGAATATGTTTGGCGATATTTTGTCTGACGAGGCGAGCATGGTGACGGGATCCATCGGTATGCTGGCGTCCGCTTCGTTAAATGATACGAAATTCGGTCTGTACGAGCCGAGCCACGGTTCCGCCCCCGACATTGCGGGCAAAGATCTGGCAAATCCCATTGCGACCATCCTCTCGGCGTCCATGATGCTGCGCTACAGTTTTGATCTGGACAAGGAGGCGGACGTCATCGACAACGCCGTAAAGCAGGTGCTGAAGGATGGCTACCGCACCGGAGATATCATGTCTGATGGCTGTACGCAGGTGGGCTGTAAAAAAATGGGCGATCTGATTGTGGAAAGAATTAAATAATAACATGTGTTATTTTTTGGAGAGTTTTAGCGGAAAAGGTACTGCATATTTTGTGGCTGGTAAAAAGCGTGAGGGAAACAGGGGAGACGTGGTTTTCTGTCTGCTTTTTCTCGCGACGGCAGTTTATTATGGGTATCGGCTGTTTGCGCTCGTGCCATGGTATGACGAACTTTATACTTATTACTATTTTATCAGCAGGGGACCGGTATACGCGGCGATTCACTGGCCGCTCCCCAACAATCATGTGGGCTATTCCACACTGTCCGCCTGTCTGGGGATATTTGGATGTGCGCCGGTGGCGCTGCGTGGTGTATCCTATCTATGCAGCATGGGCAGTCTGGCGCTTCTGTACCGTATATCAAAGAAAGTCCTTGAGGAGGGGATCGCGCTTATTCCCGTGTATCTCTTTGCGGGGATGTACATGGTCAACCAGCTTGCGGTGCAGGGCAGAGGGTACGCCCTCGTGACGTTCTGTTATCTGTCTGCGCTGCTGTCGCTCTATGCGATCGTGGCGGAAAAGAAAAATAACAAGCGAAATTATATAATATTCGGGGCGTCGCTTGTGATTGCCCTGTGGGCGATTCCGAGCAGTCTGTATATGGTGATGCCGGTCTGCATGATCGGCGGCTTTGTACTCCTTCTGGACAGGGATTACGGGCGTCTTCTGCGGCTGGTGGCGGCGTCTTTCGTCAGCGCGGTGTGTGTGGCGGGGCTTTACGGCATTTTGTGGCTGGCGATCGGTTCCAATCTGCTCTCCAAGACGCCGGACGGTCCCTTCTATACAGCGGGACATATTGATATCATTCTCCACGCGCCGTTTCGGGCGTTGCGGGAAGGCATAGATTACATGCTGGCAACGCCTTATATCCAGAGCATGTCGAGACAGGCATTCCGGGGACAGGCGGGGCACTGGCTGCAAACACTGTTTGGGTCACAGCTTTCCCCGTGGTCCGGGTTTTTCGGAAACGGCATGTGCATCCTGCTGTTGGCGGGGCTCCTCGCGGCGGCAGTCAGTCTGATCGGGAAACCGAAAAAAGTGTTCTGGGAATGGTACTTTATTATGACGGCGGTGTTGCTTGCGCTTGCGCTTGTGATCCAGTGCAAGCTTCCCTACCAGAGAGTGTTTTCTTTCCTCGGCGTGTGGGCGGCGCTTCTGACCGGGTGGCTGGCACAGCGGCTGCTGTCGCTTCTGGAGAGACTGCCCGACATCCGATACAAGGGCGGGATCAGGAAGGGATGCAGATGGCTTGTTTATATAGCCGCGGGCGTTTCGTGGGCTTTTGTGCTGGCGGATAGGACGCCGTACAGTATGCGGGACGAACTGCTTGCCGATGCCTATGAGCAGATTGCGATAGAAGATACGGATACGGTGGCGGTGACGGACTGCGATCAGGAGTATCTGCTTTTGTATCTCTATGGACTGGGGGAGGACCGGGTCACAAGGGATCTGGAGGAGGCGGATATCGTCCTTCTGGACAAGGCGCTTCTGGGATTGCCATATGGTTACAGGGAGAACCCCGAAGAGTGGAAGTTCTATCTGACGCAGGAGGAAGTGGAGTCCAAACGCGGATATATAGAAGAAAATATGACGCAGGTTTATGAAAACTGGCAGACTATCCTGTTTGCAGGAAATCAAGCGCGAACGGAGTGAGCATTTGATTTCACCAAACAGGATAACGAAAAAATCGGAGAGCACGAAGTGTGGCAGACGCGAAGCGGCTGGATTTTTGAGTGATAAAAGGAGGAGAAAACAATGAGAAGCGACAATGTGAAAGCGGGTACCCAGCAGGCGCCCCACAGAAGTTTGTTTAATGCCCTCGGGTTTACACAGGAGGAGATGAAGAAGCCCATGGTGGGAATCGTCAGCTCCTACAACGAGATTGTGCCCGGGCATATGAATCTGGATAAAATCGTGGACGCGGTGAGACTCGGCGTGGCGGAGGCTGGCGGTGTGCCTGTGGTGTTTCCGGCGATCGCGGTCTGCGACGGCATTGCCATGGGGCATATCGGCATGAAGTATTCACTTGTGACCCGGGATCTGATTGCGGACTCCACGGAGTGTATGGCGCTGGCGCATCAGTTTGACGCGCTTGTGATGGTACCCAATTGTGACAAGAACGTGCCGGGGCTTCTGATGGCGGCGGCGCGCATCAATGTGCCCACGGTCTTTGTGTCTGGCGGTCCCATGCTGGCGGGGCATGTGAAAGGACAAAAGAGGAGCCTTTCTTCCATGTTTGAGGCGGTCGGCTCCCACGCGGCGGGGACGATCACGGACGAGGAGCTTCTGGAGTTCGAGGAGAAGACCTGTCCGACCTGCGGTTCCTGTTCGGGTATGTACACGGCAAACTCCATGAACTGCCTTACCGAAGCGCTTGGTATGGGACTTCGCGGCAACGGCACGATCCCTGCGGTTTACTCCGAGCGCATCAAGCTGGCGAAGCACGCGGGCATGGCGGTGATGAATCTGTTGGAAAAGAATATCAGACCGAGGGACATTATGACGAAGGACGCGATCTTAAACGCCCTCACAGTGGATATGGCACTGGGATGCTCCACCAACTCCATGCTGCATCTGCCGGCGATCGCCCATGAGATAGGTTTCGACTTTGACATCGCTTTCGCCAACGAGATCAGCGAGAAGACGCCCAATGTATGCCATCTGGCTCCGGCAGGTCCCACTTATATGGAAGATCTGAACGAGGCGGGCGGCGTCTACGCGGTGATGAAGGAGCTGGCGGATATCGGGCTGCTCCACACGGACTGCATGACGGTGACAGGAAATACGATCGGTGAGAACATCAAGGATGCGGTCAATAAAAATACAGATGTTATCAGAACGGTGGAAAATCCTTACAGCAAGACGGGCGGCCTCGCTGTCCTAAAAGGGAATCTGGCGCCCGACGGCAGCGTGGTGAAGCGCTCCGCTGTGGTGGAGGAGATGATGGTGCACGAAGGTCCCGCACGCGTCTTTGAATGTGAGGAGGACGCGATCGCGGCGATCAAGGGCGGCAGGATCGTGGCGGGCGACGTGGTTGTGATCCGCTATGAGGGACCCAAAGGGGGCCCGGGTATGCGGGAGATGTTAAATCCCACCTCGGCGATTGCGGGTATGGGACTCGGTTCCAGCGTGGCGCTGATCACGGACGGCCGTTTTTCCGGCGCATCCAGAGGCGCGTCCATCGGTCACGTATCGCCCGAGGCGGCGGTGGGCGGCCCCATCGCGCTGGTGGAAGAGGGCGACATCATCAGCATCGACATTCCAAATATGAAGCTGGATGTGAAAGTTTCCGATGAGGAGATGGCGGCGAGAAAGGCGAAATGGCAGCCCAGAGAGCCCAAGGTGACAAGCGGTTATCTCGCGAGATACCGGGAGATGGTGACGAGCGGCAACAGAGGTGCGATTCTGGAGACGTGTGAAGGAAAACACTAAGCTCGAAAGAACCTCGCTAAGTGTTTTCAAGCTTCACACGGGAGAATGCCCAAAGGCAGCATTCTCCGCATCAATTTGAAAAATAATAAATGTAATTTTATAACAGGCAGGAGGAAAAAACATGGTATTGACAGGTGCGCAGATTGTAGTGGAATGTCTGAAGGAGCAGGGAGTGGACACCGTGTTCGGTTATCCCGGCGGCACGATCTTAAATGTGTATGACGCGTTATATCAGCACAGCGAGGAAATCAAACATATTTTGACGTCCCACGAACAGGGGGCGGCACACGCGGCGGACGGCTATGCCAGAGCCACCGGCAGGGTGGGTGTCTGTCTGGCAACCAGCGGTCCGGGCGCGACCAATCTGGTGACGGGAATCGCGACGGCTTATATGGACTCGGTGCCTGTGGTGGCGATTACCTGTAACGTAAATCTTCCCCTTCTCGGAAAGGATTCCTTTCAGGAGGTGGATATCGCGGGAATCACAATGCCCATCACCAAACATAATTATATAGTAAAAGATGTCAATATTCTTGCGGACACGCTCAGAAAGGCATTTACCATTGCCAGAAGCGGCAGACCTGGTCCGGTGCTTGTGGATATCACCAAGGATGTGACGGCAAACACCTGCGAGTATGAGAAAAAGGCGCCGGAGAAAGCAGAGAAACCGGGACGCTATACTGAGGAAGAACTGGCGGAGGCGGTAAGCCTTCTGGAGAACGCGAAAAAGCCTTTTATCTATGTGGGCGGCGGCGCGGTGATCTCCGAGGCATACGAGGAAGTGCGGACGTTTGCGAATCTTGTGGACGCGCCGGTCTGTGATACGCTGATGGGCAAGGGTGTGATGGACGGCAATGACGACAGATACACGGGCATGATCGGTATGCACGGGACGAAAACTTCCAATTTCGGCGTCAGCGAGTGTGATCTGCTGATCGCCCTCGGCGCGCGTTTTTCAGACCGGGTGGTGGGAAATCCGAAGAAATTCGCGGAGCACGCGAAGGTGCTGCATATCGACGTGGATGCGGCGGAGATCAACAAAAACATCAAGACAGACGTTTCTCTTGTGGGGGATCTGAAGGAAGTGCTCACGAAGCTGAACGAAAAGCTTTCCGGGCAGTCCCATGAAGAGTGGATGGCACATATCGCAAAACTGAAGGGGAAATATCCGCTGAACTATGACGAGGGGGCGCTCTCCTGTCCTTACATTATGGAAGAGATCGACCGGGTAACCGGCGGCAACGCCATCATCACGACGGACGTGGGACAGCATCAGATGTGGGCGGCGCAGTATTATAAGTATTCTAAGCCCCGCACGCTTCTCACTTCCGGAGGGCTTGGCACCATGGGTTACGGGCTTGGCGCATGTATCGGTGCCAAGATGGGGCAGCCTGACAAAATCTGCATCAACATTGCGGGAGACGGCTGTTTCCGTATGAACATGAACGAGCTGGCGACGGCAAGCCGCTACAATATACCGATTATTCAGGTGGTCATCAACAACCATGTGCTGGGTATGGTCAGACAGTGGCAGACACTGTTTTATGGGAAACGCTATTCCCAGACGGTTCTTGATGACGGTGTGGACTTCTGTAAAGTGGCGGAAGGGCTTGGCTGTGAGGCGATCCTCGTGACGAAGAAGGAAGAGGTGGCGCCTGCTGTCGAGAAAGCGATCGCATTAAAGAAACCAGTGTTATTAAATTGTGTGATACCGGAGGATGATAAAGTGTTTCCTATGGTGCCCGCGGGCGCACCTATCAGTGAAGCATTTGATGCGGGAGATCTATGAAAAGATTACTAAAGCATTTGGCGGTCATATTGGGCATTGCCGCAGTCAGTCTGATGGCAGCCTATGTAGGACTTGCCGTGTACTACCACAACGCGTTTATTTACGGAACATGGATTAACGGTATTTACTGTACCGGCAGGAGCATTCAGGAGGTAAATGACGAGCTGGCAAAGGGGTTCACATACGAGGGCGTTGCCATAAAGGATAAGGAAGGCAACAGTTATGTGATATCCGCGGAGGAAATTTCCTATCAGTATGATTTTAAGAAAGCGCTGGAGATCTATCAGAGACAGCAGAATCCATGGATGTGGATTGACAGCCTGATGGGTGGGCACAGGGTGGAACTTGCGCCGGTGGTGTCCTACGATCAGGAGGCATTTGAGGCATGTTTTGCGGCGCTTCCTTTCTGTCAGGATAAGCGGACGGATGGGGAGCGCAGGCTGGAGATTGTGCGCACGCCGCAGGGCTATGAGCTGTTAAATGAGCGGACGGAGGTGCTCTTTACCGAGCAGGCAAGGGGCGTGGTGCTCGCCGCCATCGAGGAATCAAAGAGCGAGGTTTCCCTGCGGGACGAAGGGTGCTACCATGATCTGGAGCTGACGGCGCAGATGCGGGAAACGCTGGAACTCTGGAAAAAACTGGAACGTTTTCAGGACTGCGGCATTGTGTACAAGATGGGGGAAGAGGAAATCCCCGTGGACGCGTCCGTCGTTTGCGACTGGATTGCACTTGACGATAACGGTCGTTTTCTATTTGACGGGTCGGGCGGCTTTCAGCTGAAGGAGGATGCCATAGAGAACTTTGTGGAAACGCTGGCGGCAAAGTATGACACCGTGGGCGCAAGCAGAAGTTTTCAGTCCACCCGTGGGGATGTGGTGACGGTGGAGGGCGGTCTCTACGGCAACAAAATCGATCAGGAGGCGGAGAAAGCCTATCTGACAGAAGCTTTTTATGAGAGGAAAAGAGAGGTGCACGAGCCTGTCTACACGCAGGAGGCGTGGAAGAAAGGCAGCGAGGACATCGGCTCCACCTATATCGAGGTAGATATGGGAGAGCAGAAGATGTACTACTACGTGGACGGTATTTTGACGATAGATACGCCGATCGTGACGGGAAACACATCCCGCAGGATGGGGACGCCCTCCGGAGTCAATTTTGTGTACGCAAAGCAGGAAAACCGCATTCTGCGGGGCGCGAACTACGCTTCCCACGTGGACTTCTGGATGCCGGTGAAGGGAAACATCGGGATCCACGACGCGGCGTGGCGGGGAAAGTTCGGCGGCACGATCTACCAGACGAACGGCTCCCACGGCTGTATCAATACCCCCCGCGCGGCGATGGAACAGCTTTTCGACATGGCGGAAGTGGGGACGCCGGTAGTGATGTTCTATTAACAGTTCGGCCGGAGCGAATCGGCGAGGCTGAGCGTCCGTGCCCGTATTATTTAACAAAGTAATTGACTAAAGCGTCCGAAGGGCGTAAAATGAAATTTGGTTTTTGTAAACGGCAACGAATGAGGACGGGAGGAGAGAAAAGTGTCCAGAGTGTATAATTTTTCAGCGGGACCCGCGGTTTTACCGGAAGAGGTGTTAAAAGAGGCTGCAGAGGAGATGCTCGATTACAAGGGATCAGGGATGTCGGTCATGGAGATGAGCCATCGGTCGAAGGTGTATGACACCATCATCAAGGAGGCGGAGGCGGATCTGCGCACGCTCCTTCACATTCCCGATAACTATAAGGTACTGTTTTTGCAGGGCGGCGCAAGCCTTTTATTTGCGTCGGTTCCCATGAATCTGATGAAAAACAGGAAGGCAGGCTATATCCTGACCGGACAGTGGGCGAAGAAAGCGTTTGCGGAGGCAAAGATTTTCGGGGAGGCTGTGGAGCTTGCCTCTTCTGCGGATGAGACGTTTTCCTATATTCCGGACTGTTCCGATCTTCCCATAACGGATGATATGGATTATGTCTATATCTGTGAGAACAATACGATCTACGGCACCAAATATCACACGCTGCCGGATACGAAGGGAAAGATTCTCGTCTCCGACGTGTCATCCTGCTTCCTGTCGGAGCCTATGGATGTGACGAAGTACGGTCTGGTATACGCGGGCGTGCAGAAAAATGTGGGACCCGCGGGCACACAGGTCGTTATCATCAGGGAGGATCTGCTGACGGACGATGTGCTCCCCGGCACGCCTACTATGATGAAGTTTAAAGTACATGCGGACAATGATTCCCTGTACAATACGCCTCCCTGCTACGGTATCTATATCTGCGGCAAGGTGTTCAAGTGGCTTCTGAAAAACGGCGGTCTCGAGGCGATGAAGGCATTAAACGAGAAGAAGGCGAAGATACTCTATGACTTCCTCGACGAGAGCAGGCTTTTCAAGGGCACGGTCAGAAAAGAGGACAGATCCCTCATGAATGTGCCTTTCGTGACGGGCAACGAGGAGACGGACGCCAAATTCATCAAGGAGGCGACGGCTGCCGGGTTCGTGAATCTGAAGGGACACAGAACCGTGGGCGGTATGCGCGCCAGCATCTACAACGCTATGCCTGTGGAGGGCGTGGAGAAGCTTGTGGCATTTATGAAACAATTTGAAAGCGAAAACGCATAAGAGGCGCATCTATAAATAACGTGTGTAATATAATTTGTGAGTAAAGGAAGGCAGTACAAATGTTTAAATATCATTGCTTAAATCCCATCGCGCAGGTGGGTCTGGAAAAATTCAGCGGGCAGTACGAAAAGACAGAAAAAATCGAGGAGGCGGACGGCATTCTGGTGAGAAGTGCGGCAATGCACGATATGGAGCTGCCGGAAAACCTGCTTGCCATCGCGCGGGCGGGCGCAGGCGTCAACAACATTCCTCTCGACAAATGCGCGGAGAAGGGTATCGTAGTGTTCAATACCCCCGGCGCCAACGCGAACGGCGTGAAGGAGCTTGTGATTGCGGGTATGCTCCTCGCCTCCCGCGATGTCGTGGGCGGTATTGAGTGGGTAAAAGACAACCAGACGGACGAGAATGTCGGTAAGAACGCTGAGAAAGCGAAGAAGAATTTCGCGGGTACGGAGATCGAGGGCAAAAAGCTCGGTATTATCGGTCTGGGAGCCATCGGCGTCAGGGTGGCAAACGTGGCGAAACATCTGGGCATGGAAGTTTACGGCTACGACCCTTACGTGTCCGTGGATGCGGCGTGGAACTTGAGCCGTGACGTGAAGCATGTGCTGCATGTGGAGGAGATCTATGCGGAGTGTGATATTGTGACGATTCACGTGCCGCTGATGGATGCCACCAAAGGCATGATTAACAAAGACGCGCTGGATCAGATGAAGGACGGCGTGATTCTCTTAAACTTTGCGAGAGACCTTCTGGTGGATGAGAAGGCTGTTTTGGAGGCAATCAAGGCGGGTAAGGTGAGAAAATATGTGTCCGATTTCCCGAATGCCACCACGGCGGGGCAGGAGGGCTGTATCGTGATTCCGCACCTTGGCGCTTCCACGGAGGAGTCGGAGGACAACTGTGCTGTGATGGCTGTGAAGCAGATGAAAGATTATCTGGAGAACGGCAATATCGCCAACAGCGTGAACTATCCAAGGTGCGATATGGGCATCTGCGAACAGGCAGGGCGTGTGGCGGTTTTCCACAAGAATATCGCCAATATGATCACCAAGTTTACCGCCTGCTTCGGCGATAACAATATCAATATATCTGACATGACGAACAAGTCAAAGGGAGAGGTGGCTTACACGATGCTGGATATCGAGACGCCCGCGTCAAAGGAGATTATCGAGAAGCTGCAGTCCATCGACGGGGTATTCCGGGTGAGAGTGGTGAAGTAAGCTGGCTATTACGGATGGTTCCGGCAGATATGTCGCCGGGCGGGTGTGAAATATGTGAAATATGAGCGGAATAACAAAAGGGCTTGCCAAGGAAACTATGGCAAGCCCTCATTTTGTTCTGTGGCGTGAATCGCGCGGCGGTTTTTCAGTTAAGCCGGTTTGCGATGGAAGAAAAGTCGGCGTTCTCCTCGTCCTCCAGCGTCGCCTGCAGTTTTTTGTCGGCTTCCACGGCGGACTCGCTAGCGAGATCCATATAGAGGATGAAGACGTCCTCCACGGACTTTCCCGTTTCGTCGGCAATCTCCTGCATCACAGGTTTTAACGCTTCTAACTGAAATGAAATTCTGGTTTTCTGGGGATCAATGTCCGCGAGGGCTTCTTCCGCGTAAGCGTTGATCCGGTCCAGAATTTTCTGTTCTTCGCTGGTCATCTGCATCTTCCTTTCCTTGAGATATTATATGAATGATTTAATTCTAGCACTATTCCCTTGTGGTGACCAGCATTATTTGTTAGAATGAATACATACGTCCTGCTAATTGCAGGAAACAAGGAGAGATTTATGGCAGATATCATTCCATTTCGGGCGGTCAGACCCCGGGCAGATCTGGCTGACAGAATAGCCGCGCTGCCCTATGACGTTTACAACAGAAAAGAGGCACGGGAAGCGGTGAAGGGGGACGATTACACGTTTCTCAGGATAGACAGACCAGAGACGCAGTTCCCGGAGGGGTATGACATGTACGCGCCGGAAGTTTATGAGAAGGCGCGGGAAATGTTCGATCAGATGATGGCGGACGGGCTTTTCATACAGGAGGAAAAAGAGGCGTACTACGTCTACGAGCTGGTGATGGACGGCAGGTCGCAGGTGGGAATCGGCGCCTGCGCTTCCGTGGATGACTATGATGCGCAGGTGATAAAGAAACATGAGAACACCCGGGCGGAAAAGGAGGCTGACCGCATCCGCCATGTGGACGTGTGCAGCGCCCAGACCGGTCCGATTTTTCTGGCTTACCGCAGAAGAGAGGAGATTGAACGGGAGCTTGCGAAAGCCATGGCGGGAGAGCCTGTCTACGACTTTACGGCGTCGGACAGCATCAACCACAGGCTCTGGGTGATCGATGAGGCGGAGGCTGTGGGGCGGATCAGAGACGCGTTCCGGCAGGTGGAGTCCATCTATATTGCGGACGGCCATCACAGATGCGCGTCGGCGGTGCGGGTTTCCAAGAAAAGGCGGGCGGCTTTTCCCGGATTTACGGGGAGAGAGGCGTTTAACTATTTCCTGTCGGTCCTGTTTCCCGACGACCAGCTTATGATTATGGATTATAACCGGGTGGTGAATCCGGGAGCGGATTTCGACGAGAGCGGTTTTATGGAAAAGGTGAAAGCAGCCTTTACACTGGAAAAAATGGGGAAGGAACCGTATAAACCGCAGAAAAAAGGCGAGATCGGCATGTACTACCGGGATGACTGGTATCGCCTCAGTATAAATAACGATTGTTATACGGGGGACCCGGTGGAAGATCTGGATGTGGCAGTTTTGCAGAGAGAACTGCTGGAGCCGGTGTTTGGCATTGTGGACCCGAAGGTGGATGAGAGGATCGACTTTGTGGGCGGGATCAGAGGGCTCTCGGAACTGGAGCGCAGGGTACATACGGATGCGACGGTTGCTTTTGCCATGTTCCCCACGGATATCCACGAGCTGTTTGCGGTGTCGGACGCGGGTAAGCTGATGCCTCCCAAATCTACGTGGTTTGAGCCGAAGCTCAGGAGCGGGCTTCTGATTCACAGGATTGAGGAGCCGGGCAAGGGTACGATGGACGGGCAGGCAGGCGTTATGAGGGAATAAAGCAGATAATTAAAAATATGAGGTTTCAAAAAGGCAGGGGGAGTAAAAATGAATAAGAGAACATATAAACTGATGAACTGGGCGAAAATAGAGGAGATCGTATACTCGGAGTCGGATAATCCGCACGAGATTCTCGGTGCGCATGTGACGGGCGCCTCCGTGCTGGTGCAGACTTTCCAGCCGGGTGCGAAGAGTGTGCGCCTGCAGCTTCTGGACGGGGATAAGAGTTATCGGATGGAGGAGGCAGACGAGGAGGGGTATTTCGCCCTGCTTTTGCCGGGAAAGACGGTTCCCGCTTACGAGTATGTGGTGGAGGCGCCAAACGGCAGTCTGAAAAAGATGCGCGACGCCTACAATTTTGCGCCGCAGATCAGCAGACAGGATACGGAGAAGTTTGACGCGGGCATCCACTATGGCATTTATGAGAAACTGGGCGCGCATCCGGCGGTGATAGACGAAGTCAAGGGCACATATTTTGCGGTCTGGGCGCCGAATGCCATGCGGGTCAGCGTGGTGGGTGACTTTAACGGCTGGGACGGCAGATTCCACCAGATGAGGAGGCTGTGGGATTCCGGCATTTTCGAGATATTTATTCCCGATGTAAAAGAGGGGGACTGCTATAAATTTGAGATCAAGGCGAAGAGTGGTCTGGTGTTTATGAAGGCGGACCCTTACGGCTTCGGGGCGCAGATGCGGCCGGAGAGTGCCTCCGTGGTGAGGGATATCACGGGCTTTTCGTGGAAAGACGGAAAGTGGATGAAGGAGCGCGCCGAGCTGCAGGCGGAAAATAAGCCCATGAGCGTGTACGAGCTTTATCTCGGTTCCTTTGAGAAACCTTCTGATGGCAGGGAGTTTTTCACCTATAGGGAGCTTGCGCCGAAGATCATCGACTATGTGAAGAAGATGGGGTATACCCATATCGAGCTGATGCCGGTAATGGAGCATCCCTTAGACGAATCATGGGGCTATCAGGTGATCGGCTATTATGCGCCCACCTCCCGTTATGGTACGCCGGAGGACTTTATGTACTTTATGGATGAGATGCACAGGGCGGGGATCGGTGTGATTCTGGACTGGGTGCCCGCGCATTTCCCGAGGGATACTTACGGGCTGTCGGGTTTCGACGGCACCTGTCTGTACGAGCATCAAGATCCGAGACAGGGATTCCACCCGCATTGGGGGACACTGATCTACAATTACGGGCGTCCGCAGGTGAGCAATTATCTGATTGCAAACGCGCTGTACTGGGTGGAAAAATACCACGCGGACGGGATCCGTATCGACGCGGTTGCCTCCATGCTCTATCTGGACTACGGAAAGAATGACGGAGAGTGGGTGGCAAACATCTACGGCGGGCATGAGAATCTGGAGGCTGTGGAGCTGTTAAAACATTTGAATTCCATTATGAAGAAACGCAACCCCGGCGTGCTGATGATTGCGGAGGAGTCCACGGCGTGGCCGAAAATCACGGGTGCGCTGGACGAGGACGGTCTGGGCTTTGACCTGAAATGGAATATGGGCTTTATGAACGATTATCTGGGCTATATCACGACGGATCCCTTCTTCCGCGCGGGGCGCCACAACGATCTGACTTTCAGCATGATCTACGCCTACAGCGAGAAGTTTATGCTGGTGCTGTCCCACGACGAGGTGGTGCACGGCAAGGGTACGCTCCTTGGCAGGATGCCGGGAGAGCGGGAGAAGCAGTTTGCCAATCTGCGCCTGACTTATGCCTACCATATGACCCATCCGGGCAAAAAGCTTCTGTTTATGGGGCAGGATATCGGGGAATATAACGAGTTTAACGAGAAGCGCGCTGTAGAGTGGGGGCTTTTAGAGAACGCGGATCACAAGAAATTAAACAGGCTGGTGGCGGATTTAAACAAGTTCTACGTTTCCTCCCCGGCGCTCTATGAGAAGGATACTTCTTGGGAAGGCTTTGAGTGGATCAACTGCATCACGCCGAATGCCTGTATGCTGTCCTATATCAGAAAGACGGACGACGTCAGGGATATGCTGGTGGTGGTGGCAAACTTTGCCGACGCGAGACAGGAATTCCGGGTGGGTGTGCCCTTTGAAGGGAAATACCGGGAGGTCCTTAATACGGATGATCCGGAGTACGGCGGAAGCGGCATATTGAATAAGGCGGTCTGTGAGACATTGGAAATGGAGTGGGACGGTAAACCCTATGCCATTGATATGGTAAGTGCGCCCCTTGGCATCAGCATTTTCTCCTATACGCCTTACACGAAAGAAGAGAAGGCAAAGATTGAGTGCAGGCGTGCCGAGGAGAGACGTCTGGCGAAAGAGGCGGAAGAGAGACGCCTCGCCGAAGAGGAAGCGGCGCGCACGGCACAGGCGGCGGCAGAGGCAAGAGAGCAGGCGAAACGTGCGGCGGCAGAGGCGAAAGAACTGGCGAAGCGTGCCGCGGCGGAGGCGAGAGAGAGCGCGAAGGCGGCGGAAGTGCTGGAGAAAGCGGCGGAGGCGGCGGCACAGAAACTGCAGGAGCTGACAAAGAAGCCTGCGGCGCAGCCGAAGGAGGCGTCCGCGAAAAAGACCAGAACAAAAAACGGCGGGAAGAAGGCGGCAGACACGAAGACAGGGGCGGGAGCTTCTGAAAAAAAGACGCCGGAAACCCGGACAAAAGGCTGAAAGTAAAGCGGACGTATATACGGAGGCGGCATGGAAGATCAGGTTGTAGAAGAACAGATCAAGGAGATTGAATATATTGCGTCGGATGAGCTGAATGTAGGGCTGATTGAGCGGTATCTCGAGGAACTGCCCGAGAAAATGCTCCGTCTGGGCGTCAGGGTGCTTCTGGCGCTGGTCGTATTTTTTATCGGCGTACAGCTCATTAAGCTGATACGCAGAATCCTTCGGAAATCTTTTGAGCGCCGGAATGTGGATGTGGGTGTGAGCCGGTTTCTGGATTCCCTTGTCAAGGCGGTGCTCTATATCCTGCTGCTCTTTATGATCGCTTCCTACTTCGGACTGGACGCCACCAGCGTGGTGGCTCTGGTAGGCTCCGCGGGCGTGGCGATCGGTCTGGCGGTGCAGGGCAGTCTGTCGAACTTTGCGGGCGGTGTACTGATCCTGCTTATGAAGCCTTTCAAGGTCGGGGATTATATCAGGGACGCCGTCGGCAATGAGGGAACGGTGGAGGATGTGCAGCTCTTTTATACGAGACTGATCACGCCGGATCGTCATATGGTGGTGGTGCCAAACGGGGAACTGGCAAACGGCAATATTCTGAATATGAGCACACTGAATGACCGCAGGATGGATATCAAGGTGGGGATTTCCTATGAATCAGACATCCGCAGGGCGAAGGAGGTGCTTCTCAGGGTTTTGGAGAAAGATCCCGGCGTTTTGCAGGACGAGGAGAAGCGGGTGTTCGTGGAGGAGCTGGCGGACAGCAGCGTGGTTCTCAATCTGCGCTGTTACAGCGCCAATGAAAATTTCTGGGAGACAAAATGGCGTCTTATGGAGGCGGTGAAGTATGCGTTGGACGAGGCGGGGATCGGGATTCCCTTCCCACAGGTCGATGTGCACATGAAAGAGAGCTGAAAGAAACCGGCTGATATAATTTCTGAAAAAATCTCTTGCAAAATGATCCGTTCCATCATATAATAGTCATTGTTGTAAGGTTATGCTGGAATAGCGCAGTCGGTAGCGCAACTGATTCGTAATCAGTAGGTCGAGGGTTCGAGTCCCTTTTCCAGCTTGCCTAAAAAGGCTTCGCAGGTGTGCGGAGCCTTTTTTGTATATGCGCAGCCCCGTGCAGAGGAAGTATGCCGCGAAAGCGGCGCAGGGGGCGCGCGGCGGAGCAGGGAGGACGTCACGGTTTCCTGTATACCAAGGAGGAGATACTGGAAATTCTGGAAAATGGGAAAAATAAGGACATAGGAGATGACATATACTGACTTGGTCAGTCAAAATACGCAGAGACATTTTCAGAAAATAACCACCACAACAACTTGACATAATATTTTGTCGTGATACAATATATAGTACGTGCAACGGGGAGTGACAGAAAAGACATACATGATATAGGGTATCAGATAGAATATGGGGGCGTTACCAGATGAAGATTATCAAGAGAAGCGGCGTGGAGGTCAATTTTGATCTGAAAAAGATCATAGCGGCAATCAGAAAGGCGAACAACAGCGTGACGGAGGAGGACCGGCTGACGGAGGAGGAGATCGACGAGATTGCCTCTGTGGTGGCTGACCACTGTGAGGAGATGAGAAGGGCTCCCAGCGTGGAGGAAATTCAGGATATGGTGGAGAACCAGCTGATGAAGTACCGTGCCTACACCATTTCCAGAAACTATATCACCTACCGCTATAAGCGGGCACTTGTGCGCAAATCTAATTCCACGGACGAGCAGATCTTAAGTCTTTTAGAGTGCAATAACGAGGAAGTAAAACAGGAAAATTCCAATAAAAATCCTACGGTCAACAGCGTGCAGAGGGATTATATGGCGGGGGAAGTGAGCAAGGATATCACGAAGCGGTTTTTGCTTGCGCCGGATATCGTGGAAGCGCACGAGCAGGGCGTGATTCATTTCCATGACGCGGACTATTTTGCCCAGCATATGCACAACTGCTGTCTGGTCAATCTGGAGGATATGCTGCAGAACGGTACGGTCATCAGCGAGACCATGATTGACAAGCCGAAAAGTTTTTCCACGGCGTGTAATGTGGCGACCCAGAGTATCGCGCAGATCGCCAGCTGCCAGTACGGCGGGCAGAGCATTTCACTTTCCCATCTGGCGCCCTTTGTGAATGTGAGCCGTGAAAAGTTCCGCCAGAAGGTGCGCGCGGAGATGGAGGAGATGGGTGTTGCCGCCACGGAGGAGCAGATTAACGCGATTGCGGAGCGGCGCGTGAAGGATGAGATCAAGCAGGGCGTGCAGATCATCCAGTATCAGGTCATCACCTTGATGACCACCAACGGGCAGGCGCCTTTTATCACCGTTTTCATGTATATCGACGAAGTGCCGGAGGGGCGTACCCGGGATGATCTGGCGATGATCATAGAGGAGATGTTAAACCAGCGCATTCAGGGTGTCAAGAATGAGAAGGGCGTTTATATTACCCCTGCGTTCCCGAAGCTGATCTATGTGCTGGAGGAAGATAATGTGCGGGAGGGCACCAAATACTGGTATCTGACGAAGCTGGCGGCGAAGTGTACGGCGAAGCGCATGGTGCCAGACTATATTTCCGAGAAGATTATGAAGCAGTTAAAGGACGGCAACTGCTATACCTGCATGGGGTGCCGCTCTTTCCTCACCGTGTATCACGATGAGAACGACCAACCAAAATTTTACGGCAGATTCAATCAGGGCGTGGTCACCTTAAATCTGGTGGATGTGGCGTGCACGTCAAAACGCAGCAAAGAACGTTTCTGGGAAATTATGGATGAACGTCTGGAACTGTGCAGACGGGCGCTGATGGCGCGGCATAACAGGCTTAAGGGGACGCTTTCCGACGTGGCGCCGATCCTGTGGCAGAACGGGGCGCTTGCCAGACTGAAAAAGGGGGAGAAGATCGACAAGCTTCTCTACGACGGCTATTCCACCATTTCGCTTGGGTATGCAGGGCTTTGTGAGTGCACCCGCTATATGACAGGGAAGAGCCATACCGATCCCGAGGCGACGGCTTTTGCCCTGAAGGTCATGCAGTATCTCAATAATGCGTGCAAGGAGTGGCGGGAGGAGACGAACATCGACTTCAGCCTTTACGGCACGCCCTTAGAGTCCACCACCTACAAGTTTGCGAAGTGCCTGCAGAAGCGGTTCGGGATCATCGAGGGTGTGACGGACCGCAACTATATCACGAACAGCTACCATGTGCATGTGACGGAGGAGATCAACGCCTTTGACAAACTGAAGTTTGAAGCGCAGTTTCAGGAGCTTTCCCCGGGCGGCGCGATCAGCTATGTGGAAGTGCCGAACATGGAGAACAATCTGGATGCGGTGCTGTCCCTGATGCAGTACATTTATGACAATATCATGTACGCGGAATTAAATACAAAGAGCGATTACTGTCAGGTGTGTGACTACCACGGGGAGATTGATATCGTGGAGGACACGGACGGGAAACTTGTCTGGAAGTGCCCAAACTGCGGCAATACCGACCAGAATAAGATGAATGTGGCAAGGCGTACCTGCGGCTATATCGGGACGCAGTTCTGGAATCAGGGGCGCACGCAGGAGATCAAGGAAAGAGTGCTTCACCTATGACAAATCGGACAAATTTGATTGTGGGGAAGAGGTATGTACTACTCAGTGATAAAGAAATGTGATATCGCCAACGGTCCGGGGGTGCGGGTGACGCTTTTTGTGAGCGGCTGCACGCACCACTGTGAGGGGTGTTTTAACCCGGAGACGTGGGACTTCCAGTATGGGCAGCCCTTTGCGGAGGCGACGGAAAACGAGATTTTGGAAGCGCTTTCGCCGGAGTATATCGCGGGGCTTACGCTGCTTGGCGGGGAACCTCTGGAATATGCAAACTGGACGGCGCTCCTTCCTCTTTTGAAAGAGGTGAGGACGCGGTTTCCGCATAAGGATGTGTGGTGCTATACCGGGTATCTCTTTGACCGGGATCTGCTGGACGATTTCTGTGAAAAGTGGGAGGATATGAAGGCGTTTCTTTCTTGTCTGGACGTGATCGTGGACGGGGAGTTTGTGCAGGAGAAAAAGAATATCAGCCTGCGATTCAGAGGGTCGGAGAACCAGCGGATCATTGACGTGCAGGAGTCTTTGCGGCAGGGGAAGGTTGTGCTGTGGGAGGACGGAGAATAGAACAGGATGATGGGACAGACGAGGCAGGGAATATCCCTGCCGTTTTTTCGTGGTATTCTGGAGTAAAAGGAGGGAATGGCGGTGCAGGAGAGCAGGCTCTTTAAACTTGTATATCATCTGCTGGATAAGGGGCAGGCGACCGCCCCGGAGCTGGCAGAGCGTTTCGAGGTGTCGGTCCGGACGATTTACCGGGATATCGACGCCTTAAGCATGGCGGGCATTCCCATCTATGCGGAGGCGGGCAGAAATGGCGGCATCCGTCTGATGCATGACTTTGTTTTGGACCACGCCGTGCTGTCGGGGGAGGAAAAGCAGGAGATTCTTGCGGCGTTACAGAGTATCAACGTTACCCGGAACATGGGGGAAAGCCATACCCTGCAGAAACTTTCCGCCTTGTTTGCCCTTCCCTCGGAAAACTGGCTTGAGGTGGATTTTTCCAGATGGGGCAATCAGGGCTTTGACAAGGAAAAATTTGAGATGTTGAAGTCTGCGGTGATCCATTGCAGACATGTCAGGATCCGATACGCCGGCTCTGACGGGAGCGTGGGGGAAAGAACCGTGCAGCCATACAAACTTGTCTATAAGTCGAAAGCATGGTATCTGAAAGCATTCTGCACGGAAAAGCAGGATATGCGGACTTTTAAGTTGAACCGCATTCTGGAACTGACACTTCTGGAGGAGAGTTTCGTGCGGTGCAGTTTTCCAGAAGAGCCTGCGGATGACGAGGAAACCTATCCGCTTGTCAGGCTCCGCTTTCCAGAAGAGATGGCTTACCGGGTTTACGATGAGTTTGACGGGGACCAGATAGAGAGACTGGAGAACGGTGATCTGGCTGTGTCCGCCAGAATGCCGGAGGGGGCATGGCTCGTCAGTTTTCTCCTGTCATTCGGAACGCAGGTGGAGATTCTTTCCCCGGCACATCTGCGGAAGGAGATCGCGCGGCAGGCGAAAAAAATTGTGGATAAATATAAAACATGACACGGGGTGTCAACATTATGTCAGTATAATGAAAAGTATAAGAGCTGCCGTAGCTTTCCGCGAACAATGGTGGGGCGGCAGGAAAGAGGCATTTCAAGGAGGGAGACGACATGGCAAGACCGACGACAAAGGCGGATTTACTGACCGCAGCAGCGGAAAACTATGAGAAACTGAATGTAATGATTGACGGGATGACGGAAAAGGAGCTGGATACGCCCTTTGATTTTTCAGCCAGTGCGAAGAAGGAAGCGCACTGGAAGCGGGACAAAAATCTCCGGGACATTCTGGTACATCTCTACGAGTGGCACCAACTTCTGCTGACATGGGTCCATGCGAACCTAAGAGGCGACAACTGGCCGTTTATACCGAAGCCATATAACTGGAAAACCTACGGCGACATGAATGTGGCGTTCTGGAAAAAACATCAGGAAACGACGATTGAAGAGGCGAAGAGCCTGCTGGCGGGGTCTCATGCCGAAGTGATGGCGTTAGCGGAGACTTTTTCCAACGAAGAGCTGTTTTCCAAAGGCGTTTTTCCGTGGGTGGGCGGAAGTACGCTTGGCTCCTATTTTGTCAGCAACACATCGAGCCATTATGACTGGGCGATGAAGAAACTGAAGGCGCATAAGAAAAACTGTGCCGGAAAGTGAGGACGGACGGATGCACTTTGTGAGGGCGAAAGGGATCTTATCCTCTCATAACGGGATGAATCTGTACCGGGGCTGCTCCCACGGGTGCATCTACTGTGATTCCAGAAGCAGGTGCTACCATATGGAGCACGACTTTGAGGACATCGAGGTCAAGGAGAACGCCATAGAACTGCTGGAACATGCCCTAAAGCACAAACGGCTAAAGTGCATGATCGGCACAGGCGCGATGACCGACTCCTATATCCCGTTGGAGATGGAGCTTCAGCATGTCAGAAAGGCACTGACGCTGATTGATCAGTATGGATTCGGCGTCACGGTGCACACGAAATCGGACCGCATTTTGCGGGATCTGGATCTTCTGCGGAAAATAAACCAAAAGACGAAATGCGTGGTGCAGATGACGCTGACCACCTACGATGAGGAGCTGTGCAGGAAAATCGAGCCGCATGTAAGCACGACAGGAGAACGGTTTGCGGCGCTTAAGAAGCTGCGGGACGCAGGCATTCCCACCGTTGTGTGGCTGTCTCCGATTCTGCCGTTTATCAACGATACGCGGGAGAATATCGCGGGTATTCTGGAACTTTGCGCGGAGGCGGGCGTTTACGGCGTGATCTGCTTTGGCATGGGGCTGACGCTCCGGGAGGGGAACCGGGAATATTTTTATAAGCAGCTTGACTGCCTCTTTCCCGGATTGAAGGAAAAGTACATACGGACTTACGGAAACCAGTATGAGATCGAAAGCCCGGACAACAGAAAGCTGATGAAGCTGTTTCATCAGAAATGTGAGGAGAGTGGGATTGTTCACGATAATGATGAGGTTTTCCGGTATCTGCAGGAGTTTGAGGAGAAGGATGCGGGACGGCAGATGAGTTTGTGGGAGTTGTAAAACATTGCTTAGCAGGTATATTCTGAGCAAAAGAGGAACCGGCAGGGAACGCAATACTGCCGGTTATTTTGGTTTATGCTGCAGACCTTTCACCACAGCTATAATTGTATCAAGCTGAATATCATCTAAATTTTTAATTTCTTCTGAAATCTGGTTAATCTTTCCCGGAGCAGGGTTCTTTACATCGAAGAATTCCTGCGGTGTGATCTGAAAATATTCACAGATATAGAAAAAAACCTGCATGGAGGGAAAGGCAAGCCTGTTTTCAATGCGGTTGATATAACTTTCATTCTGTCCCAGAGCCAGACTCATTTCTCTGGCTGACACATTTTTCTGATTTCTTAGGGAGCTCAGTCTTTCCACGAAAAATTCTTCGTACACGGTATCACCACCTTACCTGTAGATTATATATTATATACATATCCATAATGACGCATTTAAAATCCTATAAATATTGACATACGATATACAATATCTTAATATGGGAGATATAAAAGAAAGGATTGTCTGACAATATTTATATACGGGTGACTGCGAAAGATGGGATTTTCGTGTGCCTGACAGATAAAGGGCGATGAGGGAAACGTTATTTTTATATATAAAAGAATTGGGTCTTGTTTTTCTTTGTGCGATAACAGGTGTCGCAGCGCTTGCGGCAACTTATTTTATTCCGCAGGATTGGATGCGGGAAAATGTGTGGAAATCATCCATTGCATTATACAGAGAGGGGCTTGGGGCATATCTCTGGCAGGATGTTGGGGAGACTCAACTGGACATTTATACGGACGGCTTGATGATTAATGTGTCATACACGGTGACAAAGGATGGGATCAGGGACATTCTTCTGGGCACGCATGTCGAGGTGGACGGCAGAAATCCGGTGGATTCTCTGTATGAGGTGGCTGCCTTGGCAAACGATAATTATATCGTAAAGAATTACGGAAGGTACTGGCATGGGTATCAGATTCTGCTGCAGCCGCTTTTATGTTTTTTTGCTTACCCGGATATCCGGCAGATCAATATGATTTTACAATTTTCGCTTGTTTTTGGCTTTGTGTCCCTTCTCGTGAGGAAAAAGGAGGGTGCGTTTGTGATTCCCTTTCTCGGCGTGTATTTGTTCCTTTCCCCGATCAGTCTGTGCAGTTCCCTACAGTATTCTCCGTGCTTTTACATTATGATGCTGGCGCTGTATGCTTTACTGATAGGGAGAGAAAAGTTGACCGACACGAAGAGAAATTATCTGTTTCTCCTAACTGGCGTAATGACTGCCTATTTCGATTTCCTGACATATCCGCTGATTACTCTGGGAGTGCCGCTGATTTTTTATCTGGTTCTGGATGGGAACTGTCTGCCGGAAAAGCAAAGAAGCAGTTGGAAAAATCTTTTCTTACATACATTGTCATGGGGCATCGGCTATGTGGGCATGTGGTCGTCAAAGTGGGTGATTGCTTCTGTTCTGACGGGGGAAAATATTATTTATGACGCATTTTCCCAGATTGCTTATCGCAGCGGATATTTTACCGAAAAGCATTCTTATTACGATACGCTGAAGCTGAATCTCGGTGTATGTAACACGAGAGTTATCCTGCCGGCACTTATCTGCGTGGCGGCGTGTATTGCCATATTCCGAATCAAAAAGCGTATTGTGGCAGATCGAAAACGGTTCCCCATTGTGGGGGCAATTTTGTTTGTGTCACTATACCCGTTTCTATGGTATTTATTTACCAAAGACCATTCCTGTAGTCACTCCTACTTTACATGGAGGGAACTGGGGATCAGCGTGTTCGGCATTTTGACGGCTGGCGTGGCAGGCATAGGAGGATTGGAGGAAAAGACAGTTGAATGAATGAAACCGGGCAGGCGATAAGGCCTGCCCCTTCCGTTTTTTTGTTATTAATATTTCTTCTTATAATAATGTTCCGCACTCTGGATCAGTTTGTAGAACACCATGGCGATGGCGCACAGAATAATAATCGAAGTGATCACCATATTGAGCTGGAACACCTGCGATCCATAGATAATCAGATACCCGAGTCCGCGTCTGGCAGCCAGAAATTCCCCGATGATGACGCCCACAAGGGAGAGACCGATATTGACTTTCATACTGCTTAAGATGAGCGGCACGGAACTTGGCAGGATCACTTTGGTGAGGGCGTCTTTGCGGCTGCCGCCCAGCGTGTAGATCAGCTTGCACATTTCCGGGTCAACCTGACAGAAACCGGTATAGAGACTGATAATGGAACCGAAAACAGCTACGGAGATACCTGCCACAATAATGGTGTTGGTGCCGGTGCCAAGCCATACGATCAAAAGCGGCGCAAGGGCGGATTTTGGCAGGGCATTCAGGACGACGAGGTAGGGTTCCAGAATTTCGGAGAGGCTGTTCTGATACCATAGCAAGGTGGCGGCAAGGAGACTTAAGACCGTGACCAGAAAGAAACTCGCGATTGTTTCAAACAGGGTAACGCCGGTGTGGGCGAAGAAGGAGTGATCCACAAGCATCTGTCCGAGATATTTCAAAATGCCGGAAGGGCTGCTGAAAAAGAAACTGTCTATCCAGCCGAGTCTTGCGGCTGTTTCCCACAATCCCAGAAAGAAGAGAAGAAGGAAAAATCTGCCGAGGGTGATTCGGTGGTGGTGCCTGTGGTGGGCGCGCAGGAAAATTTCCTGCTGTATGGAGACAGGCGGCGAAGTCTTATGCGGTTGTCTTGTCATCGGTTAATACCTCCCATAATTGATTAAAGTATGTCTGATAGGCTGTGGTACCGCGGACGGCGAGCGGATCTTCTCTGCTGATTTCATATTGGATTTCCATTTCCCGCTTGACGCCGGCGGGGCGTTTGGAGAGGACAATAACCCGATCCGCCAGCGTGATCGCCTCAGAGAGATCATGGGTGATGAGCAGGGCGGTTTTTCCTGTCTGGCGGATGATATTCGCGATGTCGGCGGAGACGGAGAGTCTGGTCTGGAAATCCAGCGCGCTGAACGGTTCATCCAGAAGAAGGAGATCCGGGTGGACAGCCATGGTGCGGATCAGCGCCGCCCGCTGGCGCATACCGCCGGAAAGCTCGGACGGCTTTTTGTCCTTAAAGCCGGAAAGCCCGTAATCCTCCAACAGTTTCAGGACATAGTCCGTATTTTCCTTTGTCAAACCGTGAGTGAGCTCCAGACCCAGAATGACGTTCTGGTAGACCGTGCGCCACTCAAAGAGATGGTCTCTCTGCAGCATATAGCCAATTTTTAAGGCGGTGTCCGCGCAGTAGTCTTTGGAGGAAAGCCCTCTGTAGAGGACTTCGCCATCCTCCGGGGAAAGCAGTCCCGCAATGATGGACAAAAGAGTGGATTTGCCGCAGCCGCTTGGCCCTACGACAGCGACGAAGCTTCCCTCTGAAATCTGCAGATTGATGTGCGAGAGAGCGGGGGTTTCTCCCTTCAGATTGTGATAGGAGTAGGAAACATCCCGCAGAGAAAGTAGTGGCTGCATAGAAAATGCCTCCTTATGTAGTTAACGACATCATATGTTTCGCGTACCGAAATCTTATGGGTCGTTTACTACGAGTATAGAATATTTTATGACGGGCAAGAAAATATGTGTTTTGATTGAAAACAAAACCAATTTATGGTATCATCAAATTTAGATTTAATTATAATGGAGGTTTTAAGTATGGCGCAGTTGTGGGGCGGCCGTTTCACGAAAGAGACGGACCAGCTTGTATATAATTTTAACGCGTCGATCTCCTTTGACCAGAAATTCTTTAAGCAGGACATTGAGGGCAGTATTGTACATACGATCATGCTCGCCAAGCAGGGGATTCTGACGAAAGAGGAGAAGGACGAAATTTTAAAGGGGCTCACCGGCATCAGACAGGATGTGGAGGACGGTAAGCTTGCGATCACGGAGGAGTACGAGGATATCCACAGTTTTGTGGAGGCGAATCTGATTGACCGGATCGGCGATGTGGGGAAAAAGCTGCACACGGGCAGGAGCCGGAACGATCAGGTGGCGCTCGACATGCGGCTGTACACAAGGCTGGAAGTTCTCAATACAGACAGCCTGCTGAAGGAGCTTTTGCAGACGCTTCTGACTATTATGGAGGAGCACACACAGACATATATGCCGGGCTTTACGCACTTACAGAAGGCGCAGCCGGTGACGCTTGCGCACCATATCGGCGCGTATTTCGAGATGTTTAAGCGGGACAGGTCAAGGCTTAAGGATATCTTCTACCGTATGAACTACTGCCCGCTTGGGGCGGGGGCGCTTGCGGGGACGACATATCCGCTTGACCGTGCCTACACGGCGTCTCTGCTCGGTTTTGAGGGACCGACGTTAAACAGCATGGATTCGGTGTCCGACCGGGATTATGTGATCGAATTTTTGTCGGCGCTCTCCACGATTATGATGCACTTAAGCCGTTTTTGCGAGGAAATCATCATCTGGAATTCCAACGAATACCGTTTTGTGGAGATCGACGACGCCTACTCCACGGGGAGCAGCATCATGCCCCAGAAGAAAAACCCGGACATTGCGGAGCTGGTGCGGGGAAAGACAGGGCGTGTTTACGGGGCGCTCGTTTCCATTCTGACGACCATGAAGGGGATCCCTCTGGCGTACAATAAAGACATGCAGGAGGACAAGGAGCTGACCTTTGACGCCATCGATACGGTGAAAGGGTGTCTGGCATTGTTTGAGGGCATGATCCGCACCATGAAGTTCAACGAGGACGTGATGGAGAAGAGCGCGGCTTTTGGGTTTACCAACGCCACGGACGCGGCGGATTATCTGGTGGGAAAAGGCGTCCCCTTCCGGGATGCCCACGGTATCGTCGGCAGGCTGGTGCTTTGCTGCATTGAGAAAAACTGCAGCATTGACGACCTTTCCATAGAGGAGCTTAAGGAGATCAGTCCTGTCTTTGAGGAGGACGTCTATCAGGCGATCAGCTTAAAAACCTGTGTGGAGAAGCGGCTGACCATCGGTGCGCCGGGGCCGGAGGCGATGCGCGAGGTCATACGGATGCACAGGGAGTATCTGAAAAAGGACTGGCAGGATGAGGATGACATGTTCGGCGGGATGCTTGGCGAAACAATGGATAAGGAATAAGAAGAGATAGAAAATCACACGGATTAAGGAGGAGTAACTATTATGAGCGAGAAGTTGAAGGTAGGAATTTTAGGAGGCACGGGCATGGTAGGGCAGCGTTTTATCGCCCTTCTGGAGAACCATCCATGGTTTGAGGTGACCACCATTGCAGCGAGTCCCCGGTCTGCGGGCAAGTCTTACGAGGAGGCAGTAGGAGACAGGTGGAAGATGGATACGCCCATGCCCGATGCGGTAAAGAAGATTGTGGTCAAGAATGTGAATGAAGTGGCGGAAGTGGCGGCGGAGGTGGATTTCGTGTTCTCCGCTGTGGATATGACGAAGGACGAGATCAAGAAGATCGAGGAAGAGTACGCGAAGACGGAGACCCCTGTGGTTTCCAACAACAGCGCCCACCGCTGGACGCCGGACGTGCCCATGGTGGTGCCGGAGATCAATCCGGAGCACTTCGATGTGATCGAGTCGCAGAAAAAGAGACTTGGCACGAAACGGGGATTTATCGCTGTGAAGCCGAACTGCTCGATTCAGAGTTATGCGCCGGTGCTCACTGCGTGGAAGGAGTTTGAGCCTTACGAGGTGGTGGCGACTACCTATCAGGCGATTTCCGGCGCGGGCAAGACCTTTAAGGACTGGCCGGAGATGGTGGAGAATGTGATTCCCTACATCGGCGGCGAGGAGGAGAAGAGTGAGAAGGAGCCGCTTCGGATCTGGGGTGAGATCGTGGACGGAGAGATTGTTCCGGCGGCAAGCCCGGTGATCACCTGCCAGTGTATCCGCGTGCCCGTGTTAAACGGCCATACGGCGGCGGTGTTTGTAAAGTTTAAAAAGAAACCTACCAAGGAGCAGCTGGTTGAAAAGCTCGTGCAGTTTAAGGGGCTGCCGCAGGAACTTGACCTTCCCAGCGCGCCGAAGCAGTTTATTCAGGTGATGGAGGAGGATAACCGTCCGCAGGTGAAGCTGGATGTGGATTATGAGAACGGTATGGGAATCAGCGTGGGGCGCATCCGTGAGGACAGCGTTTACGACTGGAAGTTCGTGGGTCTTTCCCACAATACCGTGCGCGGGGCAGCGGGGGGAGCCGTGCTCTGTGCGGAGACATTGAAAGCGAAGGGTTATATTACGAAAAAATAAAAGGTGGTAAAGGAACTGTAAACGCAGAACATTGATATGGGGGGAGGGCGCTGTCTGGGGAGAACGGCGCACATGCAGAGTGACAAATACAGAAATAAATACGAAGGGAAACGGAACACAACTGCTGGCGGAGGAAAATGAGAAACTCCGGCGGGAAGAAAAAATGCTTCGCCTTTTGTGCGATACGTCGAGCAGCGCATTTATTTATTATAATTTCCGGGAGAACCGGGTTGACACGCTGGGAAACTGGGATCACTTTTTTGACTTTTCCATTTCCTCTATGGAGGATCTGTCCAGACTTTATGACAGAGTGGAAGAACAGTACGAAATTCCACTCAGGGAAGGAATGTTTATTGAAAGTCAGAAGCGGGAAAGGGAAAGCTTTGAGATTAAGCTCAAGGAGAGCCGGATCTGTATTGAGGTGGAGGTCAACGTTGTCTATGATCCGGAAGGAGAACCGACGGACAAAATCATACGGTTTAAGGATGTGACCAAGCTCACCGCCCAGAAGGATGAGCTGACCTACATGGCTTATTATGACATGCTGACGGGACTTTATAACCGAAATTATTTTGTCAGGCTGTTGGGCGAGTTTTTGCGCTGTGCGGAGAAGGAATCAAAAAAAGTGGCGGTGATGTTCATGGATTTTGACGATTTCCGCAGAGTCAACGACGGCATGGGCATCATTGCGGGGGATGAACTGGTGCAGCTTTTCGGTCAGTATCTGACCGGGCTGATGAACAGTCATGTGGTGATCTCCCATTTCAGCACGGATATTTACTGTATTGCAATCTATGATCCATGCGGTGCGAGGAGTGTCGACACGATCTACCGGGTGATCAGGGAAAGGCTGAAAAAGCCGTTTAAAATGACGGACGGGCAGGAGGTCACCATGACGGTGAGCGTGGGTGTGTCCGAATATCCCGAGGCGGCGCCCGGGACGCTTGAGCTGATCAACTGCGCGGAGATTGTCATGTTTAAGGCGAAGAGCCGTGGAAAGGACAAAATCCAGTATTTTGACGGGACGATTCTGGAAGAGTTTTTACAGACGGTGAACATCCAGAATAAGCTCAAAGAAGTTGTGTTTGAACAGAATTTTACCATGTATTTCCAGCCGCAGTATTACGCGGGAGACGGGAAACTGCGTGGTGTGGAGGCGCTGATCCGCTGGCGTGACAATAAAGGGGACATGATCAGCCCTTCCGTTTTTATCCCGATAGCGGAAAAGAACGGAACCATCGTGCCGATCGGGAACTGGGTGATAGAAAAGAGCGTGCAGATCTATGCGGGCTGGCGTGACAAATACCATTATCCCCTTGTCTTATCCTTGAACGTCTCGGCGGTACAGTGCAAGAAAAAGGGATTCATAGACAGCCTTTTACGGATTCTGGAAAAGTATCATGTCTCGCCGGGTGAGATAGAAATCGAAGTGACGGAAACCATTCTGATCGAGGATTTTGATTACATAAGCGAACAGCTGACTGAGTTAAAAAACGCCGGGGTCAGAATTTCACTGGACGACTTCGGCACAGGGTTTTCCTCCCTGTCCTATCTGAAGGGGCTGCCCATCGATACGCTGAAAATTGATAAGACCTTTGTGGATACGCTTCTGACGGATAAGAACACAAAGATTATCACGGAGTCCATTATTTATATGGTGAAACGTCTGGGTTACGAGACGATTGCGGAAGGCGTGGAGACAGAGGAGCAGTTTTGTTATCTGAGGGAACTGAAATGTGATATGATACAGGGATATTATATGGGCAGACCGATGCCGGAGCAGGGCATTTCTGATTTGCTTGAGAAATTGACGGTAAAGGTAGGATGAGGCGGGTAAAACTATGTTACTGGGCAGAACGACAGAACTCGGTTATCTGAATAATTATTATGACAGGGACGGCAGTCAGATTTTAATTGTTTACGGGCAGAAGCATATCGGAAAAACCGCGCTTGTGAAAGAGTTTATGAAAGACCGTCCGGGGTACTATTATCTGGCAAGCGCCTGTTCGGAGAGAGAGCAGACTTATCAGTGGGGCAGACAGCTTACCCATGACGGCTATGTGGTAGAAAAGTTCCCGACTTTTCAGGAGATTTTTGAAAAGCTGGCACATCGTGTCACCGGGAAGAAAGTGCTGGTGATCGATGAGTTCCAGAATATTGTGCGTGCCAGCGACACCTTTATGAAAGAACTGGTGGCTTTTGTGCACAGCCAGTGGAACCGGGATGACGTGATGGTCATTCTGGTGAGTTCCTCCATCGGCTGGATTGAAAACAGCATGATCACCAGAATCGGGGAGGCGGCTTATGAACTTTCGGGGCTTCTGAAGATCAAGGAGATGCCCTTTGCGGATCTGGTGGAGCGGTTTCCGAATTTCCGCATCGAGGAATGTGTGGAGGCTTACGCGATTCTGGGCGGGATCCCCGGTCTCTGGAACCAGTTTGACGACAGGCTGACGATCCAGCAGAACATCTGCCGCAACATTCTTGACTGCAACAGCTTTCTCTTTGAGGAGGGAGAGCGCATCCTCACGGAACAGCTCAGGGAACCGGGTGTCTACAATACCATTATGGCGTCCATTGCGGCGGGAAACTATAAATTGAACGACCTGCATCAGCACACGGAGTTTTCCCGTGCCAAGATCAGCGTCTATCTGAAAAATTTGATTGAACTGGAACTGGTGGAGAAGGTGTTTTCCTACGATACGGCGGGCAAGGAGAATGTGCAGAAGGGAATTTACCGGATCAGCCATCCCTTTGTGGATTTTTACTATACCTATATGTACCCCCATCTGAGCGACCTACAGATGCTCTCGGTGGGAGAGTTTTACAATCACTATATCATGCGGGATTTCAGACGTTATGTGTCCGGCTATTTCAAGCAGGTGTGCAGACAGCATCTGGCAAGGCTTGGCGACAGGCACCGGCTTCCGATCAACTGCGGGTCGATCGGCGAGTGGATCGGCAAGGTGGGTTCACTGGATATCATCGCGCAGGATGAGGAAGGGCGGACGCTCATCGGGCTGTGCAACTGGGAGAAGCCCATGACCTATGAGGATTACGAGAATCTCCTGCTCTACGCGAAAAAGGCGAAGATCAGCGCGGATTATATCTATATGTATACGGCGTTCCGGTTTGACGAAAAACTGAATCTGGAGGCAAAGGTCAAATCGAACCTGAAGCTGGTGCAGATTTCCGATTTGTAATAGTGGGCGGAGAAGTATGGGAAAGAGTTTATATATTGCGGAGAAGCCCAGTGTGGCGAAGGAGTTTGCAAAGGCTTTAAAATATAATATGAGAAACCGCGACGGCTATATGGAGTCCGAGGAGGCGGTTGTGACATGGTGTGTGGGGCATCTGGTAACCATGAGTTACCCGGAAGTCTATGACGAGAAATATAAGAGATGGTCGCTTGAGACAATCCCTTTTATCCCGGATCAGTTCAAGTATGAAGTCATTGACAGTGTGAAAAAGCAGTTTGGCATTGTGAGCGGTCTTTTGAACAGGGCGGATGTGGAGACAATCTATGTCTGTACCGACTCCGGGCGGGAAGGGGAATACATTTACCGTCTGGTGGAACAGCAGGCGGGTGTTACGGGAAAAGACAGAAAGCGGGTGTGGATCGACTCCCAGACGGAGGAGGAGATTCTGCGGGGCATTAGGGAGGCAAAGGACCTCTCTGCATATGACAATCTCTCCCACGCGGCGTATCTGCGTGCGAAGGAAGACTATCTTATGGGAATCAATTTTTCCCGCGCCCTCACCCTGAAATACAGCTATTCGATCAAGAATTATCTGAACGCTGACAAGGCGGTGGTTTCCGTGGGCAGAGTGATGACTTGTGTGCTCGGCATGGTGGTAAACCGTGAGCGGGAGATACGGGAGTTTGTAAAAATTCCCTTTTACCGCATTTTGATGAAAACGGATATTGCGGGACAGGAATGTACGCTGGAGTGGAAAGCCGTGGAGGGATCCCGGTTTTACCAGTCCCCGAAAATCTACAAGGACAATGGTTTTTTGGAGGAAAAGGACGCGGACGCATTTTTGTCCTTCCTGCAGGCGGAGCCGGAGGAGAAGCCTCTGGTGGAAAAGATCGAGCGGAAGAAGGAGACAAAGAATCCGCCCCTTCTGTACAATCTGGCGGAACTGCAGAACGACTGCTCCAAGCTGTTTAAGATCAGCCCCGATGAGACGCTCAGGATCGCGCAGGAACTTTATGAGAAAAAACTGACCACCTATCCGAGAACCGACGCCAGAGTCCTCTCAACGGCGGTGGCAAAGGAGATCGGGAAAAATATCAGGGGGCTGTCACAATACCAGCCGGTGGCGGCATTCGCGGAGCGCATTTTAAAGGAAGAGCGCTTCGGCGGCATCGCAAAGACCAGATATGTGAACGATAAGCAGATCACAGACCACTACGCGATCATTCCCACGGGACAGGGGCTTGCGGCGCTTGGCAGCCTGCATCCCACCTCGGCGAAGGTATACGAGATCATAGCCAGACGGTTCTTAAGTATTTTTTATCCGGCGGCGGTCTATCAGAAGATCACGCTGACGGCAAAATGTAAAGGAGAAACCTTTATTTCCAGTTTTAAGGTGCAGACTGCGCAGGGATATCTGGAAGTTGCGCAAAATTCTTTTGCAAGAAAGAAGCCGGAGGAGTATACTGAAAGAGAGACTGCCGATGAGGAGCAGGAGAGTTCCTTTGACGCGTCGTTCATGGATGCGCTGGGCGCTTTGAAAAAAGGCGTGCCGCTGGAGCGGAAAGCGCTGGAAAAGAAAGAGGGGGAGACTTCCCCGCCCAAGCGTTATAATTCGGGAACCATGATCCTGACAATGGAAAATGCCGGGCAGTTTATCGAGGACGAGGAGCTGCGCGCCCAGATCAAGGGAAGCGGGATCGGCACTTCCGCCACCAGAGCGGAAATTTTGAAGAAGCTCGTTCATATCAAATATCTGGATCTGAATAAAAAGACGCAGATTATCACCCCCACACTTCTGGGAGAGATGATTTATGAGGTGGTTGCCGGTTCGGTGAAGCCGCTCTTAGACCCGAGACTGACTGCAAGCTGGGAGAAAGGTCTGACGCTCGTTGCCACCGGGGAGATTACAGAGGAAGAGTACATGGGGAAGCTTAGTGATTTCGTGACCAGAAGGACGAACATCGTGAAGCAGATGACGAATCAGAACGCGCTCTACCACAGGTTTCAATATGCGTCCCAGTTTTATAAAGGTGTAAAAAAGGAGAAGAGGGAAAAAGGATGATCGGATTGCAGAATGCTGCCATTGACGCGCTCTATACTTTGGAGGAGACAATCGCAAAGGAACTGTTCGCAGGGCTTACCTATCCATGGGAGGCGCTGCCGAAGATTAAGGATTTTATTATCGCTCTGGGGGAGACGCTCCCGGAGGAGAAGTACGAGAGAAGAGAGGGCAATATCTGGATCGCGAGGAACGCGAAGGTGTTTCCCAGCGCCTACATCGGCGGTCCGGCAATTATTGACGAGGAGGCGGAAATCCGTCACTGTGCCTTTATCAGGGGAAGCGCGATCGTGGGAAAGGGCGCGGTTGTCGGAAATTCCACCGAGTTAAAGAATGTGGTGCTCTTTAATAAAGTGCAGGTGCCCCATTACAATTACGTGGGCGACAGCATTCTCGGGTTTAAGGCACATATGGGAGCCGGCTCCATCACCTCCAACGTGAAGAGCGATAAGACGCTGGTGGTGGTGAAAGCGGGAGAGGAGACGTTTGAGACGGGGCTTAAAAAGTTTGGTGCTATGCTTGGCGACAATGTGGAAGTGGGATGTAATTCTGTCTTGAATCCCGGCACGGTGATCGGGAAAAATACGAATATTTATCCGACTTCCATGGTGAGAGGGGTAATTCCGCAGGGAAGTATCTATAAGCGGCAGGGTGAGATAGCGGAAAAACGGCAGTAGCCGGAGCCGCCAAAACAGTAAGAGAAAGTGTGTGTTGGGGATGAGCGTATGGCGATTGATTTAAGTATTGAAAACTTTGGCTCTATGATCGACAATATCATAGCAGGAATCTGCTTTTTCGAGTATGAGGATGGGGAGATGACGCCCATTTTCGTCAATGAAGGCTTTTTCCGTATGCTTGGCTATTCCCGGGTACAGGGTATGAAGTATCTGGAGAAGGTGGAGCGGAGCATTATTCCGGATGATCTGCCGACCTACAGACAGGCAATCAGGGATGTTCTGAAGGACGACGGCGTGGTGGATACAGAGTTCCGTACTGTCACGGGCAGCGGTAATCTGCGGTGGCTCCATGTGCGGGGAAATCTATACGCCAGAGAGGGAAGAAAATACACGATTGTTTCCGTGATTGAGGACGTGACCGAGAGAAAGAATGTGGAGGAAGAGCTGCAGAGACAGGCGGAGCGTCTGCACATTTTGTCGGAGGCGGAAGGCGAGAAGATCATTGACTACAATGCCAAGACGGACGTTATGATTATCAGGACGAACGACGATTACGGCATGGCGCAGGATGAGATCCACAGCAGATATATGCAGAGATTCAACACCGCGATGATCTATAAGGAGGATGTCGCCTACTACAAGGCGGTTCTGGAGAGTCTGCTTAAGTCTCCCAAGCATGACACCATTGAATTTCGGATTAAGCGTTTTGACGACGATTATACATGGTATCAGGCGAACCTGACTTCCCTTCTGGGCGCGGAAGGGTATGTGACCCGTATCGTGGGCCGCATGATCAATATCCATGACAAAAAGCTCAAGGAGATGGAGCTTCTTGTGCGTGCCGAGAAGGATGCGCTGACAGGCATTTACAATCAAGGCGCCACCGAGCAGCTGATCCACAACGCGATCGAGGGCTCGAAGGAGAATGACTTAAGCGCGCTGATGATTATCGATCTGGATAACTTCAAAGAGGCAAATGATCTTCTGGGCCATGCCAACGGCGATGAGCTCCTTGGGAAGACTGCGGAAATTCTGAAAGAAATGTTTAAGGGCGGCGACGTGATCGGCCGTATCGGCGGCGATGAGTTCCTTGTGTACATGAGAAATCTGAATACCATTTCCGACGCGGACGAGATGGCGGGAAATATCGTAAAATCGGTGAGATATGACCTCGAGTTTGAGGGACAGCCGATACGCGTGACCTGCAGCGTGGGCGTTGCCGTATACCCGTATCACGGCAAAACCTACGAAGAGCTTTTTGAGAAGGCTGACAGGGCTGTGTACACGGTTAAGGCGAACGGCAAGGACGGATACCGCGTATACCATGCGGCGAGCACGACAGTGTACCATGCCAACAGAAAAGTTGGCTATGATATGACCAAGACGATAGATTACGACAGAAACATTGAGGATCAGGTGATGCAGATCCTGTTTGAAGATAAGGTTCTTGAATCCGCGCTGCGGTCCTCCATAGAGCTGATGACGGCGAAATACCAGTTCCACAGAGGGTACATCTGCGGAAACGATTCGCTGCCAATTTCCCGTACCATCCAGTTTACCGTGAAGAAGTATGCCACAGGTAAAGAGGCGGAGGAACACTATGATCTGAAGCGGATGGTGAATGAGATTCTTTACTCCTTTTTCCCGAGTGTGGCAATGATTCACGATTATGACCTGACGGCGGATGAGATGCGTGAGTATTTCCGGGCGGAGGGCATCAAGAGTATGCTTTACTATCCGCTGACTTCGCAGGGAGAGTTTCAGGGCGCCATCGTTTTTGAAAATCACGAGGATGTACAGATGGAACTGTCAAAGAGCGAGATGGAAGAGGTGCGTTCCCTGTTCCGTCTGATGGAGGCGCATATTCTTCAGATCGGTCTGATGGACAGACTGCAGAATTTTGTGGCGCAGGTTGCCGTCTTTGACAATCTGGACAGTTTTGTCTATGTGGTGAACCCGGATAACCATGAGATCAGCTTTATCAACAAAAAGGTGCTGGTGGATTCGCCGGATGTGAAGATCGGGGATATCTGCTACAAGGCATTGCAGAACAGGGATACGCCCTGTGAGAACTGTATCCTGCGGAATCTGGACAAGAACGATCCGCACTGTCGCTGCACGGAGGAACTGTTTAACTACTCTTTGAGAAGCTGGACGAGAAGCAGCGTGAGCTGGCTGGAGTGCAGGAATGAGAACGGTCTTGCCCTCATAAACAGCTTTGATATATCGGAGTATTTTATGGGTTAACAGCTCAGACAGATGAAGTTTTGAGGGAGCGCCTGATTATGAGCAAAAATAGCCGTAGAGCGGCGGTGAGCGCTGAAAGCGCGGTTTTGCGAATGGGCGCAGGCTGAGTTGTGAAATGTAAGAAAATATTGACAAACATCTGGATTTTTTCCCTCCGATATGAGACAATGGGAATGGCGGTTATGACAGGTGTTATGACCTGTTATCAAATAATTAATACATAATCGAAAGGAGTTATCACATGATCTATTCAAAAGAAGTGGAAGAAATGTGTACAGTGGCACAGGGCGTTCATCATGGCTGTGCTCCTATCCCCGAGGAAGCAAAGTGGGTGCAGGCGAAGGAAGTGAAAGATATTTCCGGTCTGACACACGGCGTAGGCTGGTGTGCTCCTCAGCAGGGCGCTTGTAAGCTGACCCTGAACGTTAAAGAGGGCATCATTCAGGAGGCGCTCGTGGAGACAATCGGATGTTCCGGCATGACGCACTCCGCAGCCATGGCTTCCGAGATTTTGCCGGGTCTTACGGTTATGGAAGCGCTCAACACGGATCTGGTGTGTGACGCTATCAACACGGCTATGAGAGAGCTGTTCTTACAGATCGTGTACGGTCGTACACAGTCTGCATTCTCCGAGGATGGTCTTCCGGTAGGCGCAGGTCTTGAGGATCTTGGTAAGGGCTTAAGAAGTCAGGTAGGTACCATGTACGGCACCCTCAAGAAAGGTCCCCGCTATCTCGAGATGGCAGAGGGCTATGTGACAGGGATCGCTCTGGATGCGAACGACGAGATTATCGGTTACAAGTTCGTCAGCCTTGGCAAGATGACAGATTTCATCAAGAAGGGCGATGACCCGAATACAGCGTATGAGAAGGCATGCGGTCAGTACGGTCGTGTGGACGACGCTGTTAAGATCATTGATCCCAGAGTAGAATAATAAACAGGAGGAGAAGATAAGATGGCTTTATTTGAATCATATGAAAGAAGAATTGACAAAATCAATTCCGTATTGAACAGCTATGGCATTTCTTCCATCGAAGAAGCTGAAAAAATTACAAAAGACGCCGGCTTGGATGTATATGAGCAGGTGAAGAAGATCCAGCCCATCTGTTTTGAGAACGCGTGCTGGGCATACACGGTAGGCGCGGCGATCGCGATCAAGAAAGACTGCAAGAAGGCGGCTGACGCTGCGGCTGCAATCGGCGAGGGTCTGCAGGCATTCTGTATTCCCGGTTCCGTTGCGGATACCCGTAAGGTAGGTCTGGGCCATGGTAATCTTGGCAAGATGCTCCTTGAGGAGGAGACGGACTGCTTCGCATTCCTTGCAGGTCACGAGTCTTTCGCGGCTGCTGAGGGCGCGATCGGTATCGCTGAGAAGGCAAACAAGGTTCGTCAGAAACCCCTTCGTGTCATTCTGAACGGTCTTGGAAAAGACGCTGCGAAGATCATTTCCAGAATCAACGGCTTCACCTTTGTGGAGACCGAGTACGATCCTTACACCAACGAGGTGAAGGAAGTGAGCAGAACCCCTTACTCTGAGGGTCTTCGTGCTAAGGTAAACTGCTACGGCGCAAACTCCGTGCCCGAGGGCGTGGCAATCATGTGGAAAGAGAACGTGGACGTGTCCATCACCGGTAACTCCACCAATCCGACCAGATTCCAGCATCCGGTAGCAGGTACATATAAGAAGGAGAGAACTGAGGCAGGCAAGAAGTATTTCTCCGTAGCGTCCGGCGGCGGCACGGGTCGTACCCTGCACCCCGATAACATGGCGGCAGGTCCCGCATCCTACGGCTTCACGGATACGCTCGGCCGTATGCACTCCGATGCACAGTTCGCGGGTTCCTCTTCCGTTCCGGCTCACGTGGAGATGATGGGTCTGATCGGTATGGGTAACAACCCGATGGTAGGCGCGACGGTAGCTGTAGCGGTCCTGATCGAAGAGGCAGCTAAGGCAGGGAAGTTCTAAAAACAAAACCACGAAAAACATAGAAAATGCCGTAACTTCAAGAGGTTGCGGCATTTTTTGTTGTCTGTTGTTTTTAGAGATAATTTGAGTTAATTCGAGATAATTTGACTTGGTAGTAACCGTATAGTAACCGTATAGTAACCGGTCGTAGTAACCGATTTTTGCCAAAAAATTATTTGATTTTCCTGATTTCGTTTCGCAATTCCTCCATGCTTCTGTGTGTATAAATTTTTTCTGTAACATCTGATATTTCGTGTCCTACAATTATTTTTAAGAGGTATTCATCCATTTTGGCCTGCTTTCCTTTCGTTATAAACGTATGCCTGGTATCGTGTGGTCTATGGGAAAGATGAAACTTTTTGTTTATCTTATTGAATCTTCCCCGGTATTTGTCATAGGTCAAAAATGTTCCTTGCTGACCGTTTTCATCATTGAAAAGAAACTTACTCCCCATACTTACAGCTTTTTCATAATTCTTCTTGACGAGATCATATATTTTGTCGTGTATAGGTACGGACCTATTACGCCCTGCATCTGTTTTCAATCCGCCGGAGAATACACGTTCATCCAGATCGACATTTTCGATTCTTAGTATGGCAAGTTCTTGTGGTCTCCATCCAGAATAAATCCCTATTAACACCATATCCACAAATGGAAAATCTACATTTTCCCACAATACTTTTTCTTCATCATCCGTGAATGGAATACGGATAATCTGCGGCTTCCCTCTTTTAACAGAATCGCACAGGGAGGCGTAATTTACAGTTGCAATATCGTACTTCAATGCGTATTTGTATAACATATTGCATAGAGATTTCATCCGCTGCTTTGTGCTTCCGCCAACATTCGCATCTTTTATACACCCCTCAATGTGATTTGGACGAACATCTAAAAATCGCATATCATGTATGGGTTTGAAATATGAATATGCGCTCGTCCATGTGCGGGCAGCGGATGGAACAATTTCTTTGAAATGATCCGCACTCCACCGTTCATAAACCTCAGAAAATGTAATCTTGTTTGCGTCAATGTCATAGGGGTTTTTTAGATATTCAGCCAACGCTTCAACGGCTTCTTTTTGAGTTTCAAAATTTCCTATAACACGGCGTTTCTGCAACGCCTTTCCCTTGCTGTCATCGAACTCAATTTTGGACGTTATTACAGCCCTCCACGGCTTTCTGCGCTTATCTTTCATTTTATACACACAGCCGTTCCCATTACCCATACGCATAGAATCATCCTCCTTTCAAATTTTGGGCGCAAAAATGCCCGGTCACTTGCATTTCTACCGGGAGAGTGATACAATATGCTTGTCGAGGGCAGATGTACCGGACGGTATATATGCAAATGAAAGCCATTCTGATCTAATCAGGGTGGTTTTTGTTTTAACAAACAGCTCCATGAGCTTCACATTCGATAATATCAACATCCTTTCTTTTGTCAAAATCCCCATTTTTGATATGCAGTAGGGCGTGGTTATACGCTTTCAGCCTCCGCTCCGGGGATAAGTAATCATTTATGAATATGGTAAACGTGCCATCTGGGTTTGAAACAACTTGCTCCTTTACCAGTGGGTCCATAGCAATTATGTATACGAAAACATCATCCATAAAAATTCCTCCTACTATTCGGAATCTTGAAGTCTTTTCATAAACTCCAAATGGGCTTTCAGACGCTCCGGGGACATCTTGCTGCTCATATCAAAAAGAGAACGCATATCAGGATTGTCATAAATCGCCTGGGCGATCTTTTTGGTTTCCTCATTCAGATAATAACCATCTTCCTGTTCTTTTGAAGTATCTGTGAGCAAATCGGCCATTTCTATGTGTAGCCATAAGCATATCTCATTGATTGTATTTACTCTCGGCATCTTTCTTCCGCTACACCATTCCGTAACAAGTCCGCTGCTACACCCCAAATGTTTCGCTAAATCCGCTTTCCTTTTCTGGTTTAAGTCCAGAAAATAATTCAAATTCCTTGCAAATATTTTCTTAGCCGCATCCTCCGACATATAACCAACCTCCGTATGAAACTCTTCATAAGTTGTTATGTTGATTATTATACTCTAAAAGAAAGGTTATCGCAACAAAAATATAAAATAAATTCACTTTTAGTATTGACATCTCCCCAAAAGAGAGTATAATAATCAACAAGGACGTGCAATCAGAGAGTATGAGCCAGAAAGAGAAAGGGAGCGTAAAATGAAAATACGACTTGCAGCACTGAGGGTAAACGCAAAGTTATCACAAGATTATGTGGCAAATGCGCTTCATGTGAGCAAAAGCACTGTCGGAAAATGGGAGAATTATAAAACTTCCCCTACGGCAACTCAGCTACAGCAGTTGTGCGATTTGTACCATTGCACACTTAACGATGTTTTTATACCCTCAAAACTCTCAAAGGAGAGCAAAAAGTAAGAGAAAACATCTTTTTAGGAGAAACAAAATGAATGACATCACAATCTTTAATTCAACCGATTTTGGCTCCGTGAGAACGATGGAAAAAAATGGAGAACCATATTTCTGTCTGAGCGATATATGCCGGAGCTTGGATATTAAGAATGTTTCGGATTGCAAAACGCGCCTGAAAGAAGATGGAACCACTGTGTCGGATATTCAGACGAACGGGGGCATACAGAAAGCCACATTTATAAATGAGGGCAATCTTTATCGTGTCATATTTCAAAGCAAAAAGCCGGAGGCGGAGAGATTCACGGATTGGATCACGGAAGTAGTAATACCATCAATCCGTAAAAACGGCGCATATTCTGTCAATCAAAATCTCAGTCCACAATTACAACTCATGCAGTCTATGGTAAACCAGATGGCGCAGCAGGAGCTTGAAATAAAAAAAGCGAATGATAAGTCTGATAAGGCACTGGAAACCGTTTCAAAAATGAAAGATGAAATCCTTGCGCCGCTTGGCGATTGGAGAAAAGACGTAAGCGATAGGGTACGGACAATCGCCTATTACTGCAATATCCCATACCAGAGCTTGTTCAACGAGATGTATGGGCAGTTGGAAATCAAGGCGCATTGCAATCTGGAAACGTTAAAGAAAAATAAGATAGCAAGGTTGGAAAAAGCCGGCCAGACAAAATCCTATATCAAAAGCGAAACGACAAAACTTGCAGTAATCGAAGGAAACGATAGGTTGAAAGAGATATTTTCGGCTATTGTGAGAGAGCATTCGGCAAAATATTTGGTATAGGAGGATATGCACATATGGATCAAAAGGTAACAACAAAGCAGGCGGCAAATGAACTTCAAATGGGAGTTGTGACGCTTCAAACACTTATGAAAGAGGGGCGGCTTCCAATCGGTTATGCACAGAAAAAAGCGGGGTGCTGCCGGTATTCATTTATCATATATCGGCATCTTCTCGATGAGCATAAGCGATATTTAGGGCTTTGATAAGCACGGCCAAAAGGCTTGTTTATAAATAATTCATCAATCAAAGAAAGGAAGAGAAAAGAAATGAAAAGAGGCACAGTGAAATGGTTCAACGCACAGAAAGGGTATGGATTTATCACAGCGGAGGACGGAACGGATGTTTTCGTACATTATTCCGGCATCAATGCAGAAGGGTTTAAGACGCTGATGGAGGGGCAGGAAGTTACATACGATGTGCAGAACGGTTCTAAGGGTGCGCAGGCGGTTAATGTTGCCATTGTGTAAGCCAATGCTACGGGATTCCGTAGCCAGAAAAATAAACCAGATAAAGACCATTATTGCCGGAATTGGGTTTTTCTTAACCATGATCGGAGCATCAAGTGATATTGATAAGAGCGATATGATGGCGGTTGCCGCAGCGGTACTTATAGGATGCTTCCTTATGTGGATTGGAGGTAGAAACTATGAGAGCGAAGCTGAGGCGGAGGAAAAGGATAGCAGAGTTCATTAGGAGTTGGGTGTACGTCATCGTTTCGTGCGTTTTTCTGACTGGATCAGTGTTTATTGCGCTGAAAGAAGCCATGGATTACTATGCGGCTCCAGAATATGACATTGAAACCGTAGAAGTATATCCAATAGTAGAGGCGGAGGATATTAAACCAGATGAGCATATACCTGATCCGTCGAAAGAAGCTGACAAAATGGTAGTGTGGATCGAAACGGTACACCACATCCCTTTTGAAGCGGAAGATACCTACATATCCGATGAGATACAGATGCTTTGCGTTCTCATTGGAAATGAAACAGGCTATTGTCCTGAGTTCCTTATGTCAATCATAGAGGCAGAATCGAGTGGTAGGCAATACGCTGAGAATGGTCCGTGTAAAGGCCTTATGCAAATCAATACGGATTGGCCGGAGATAGCCGAATACATGGCGCAGCACGGATATACAGACATATACGATTATGAAACAAACATAAGGCTTGGATGCTTTGTACTCGACCAGAAACGGGAGATATACGGCGATGATATTTATGCCGTACTCATGGCGTATAACGGTTCGTCAAATGTTTCTGAAAGGGTTGAGAACGGCGACTATACGGATTATGCGGTTGGGGTAGTCGATAGAACTTGGGAATTGGAAAGACTTCATGGGAAGTAAGCGGTTTTTGAATGGTTTTACATAAAGGAGGTAAATAGTGAAAGTTTCGAGAATTAAAATTACAAATTTGCTCGGCATTCGTGAGTATGAAGGAAACGGGAAAAACATTGAACTTTCCGGCAAAAATGGGGTTGGAAAGACAAGCGTGTTAGACGCTATCAAGTATGCCCTGACAAACCGTTCGGAGCGTAAGTACATCGTCCGGGATGGGGAAACAGAGGGGGAGATTATCATTGAAACAGACACCGGCCTTACAATCAATCGGAAAGCCCGTGTCGGCCAGACGGATTATAAGTCTGTTAAACAAAACGGCATGACAATAAACTCGCCGGAGGCTTTTCTGAAAGACATCATCACGCCGCTGCAGCTTTCCCCGGTTGAGTTTATGGCGATGGGAGAAAAGGAGCAGAACGCTCTTATTCTCAGCATGATTGATTATCCGTGGAGTTTGGAAACAATCAAGGAATGGTTTGGGGAGATACCGCAGGATGTCAACTACGATCAGAACATCCTTGCCGTACTTAATGACATACAGGCGGAGAACGGTACATATTACATGACGCGGCAGGACATTAACCGCGATATTCGTTCTAAACGCGCAATTATTGAGGAAATTGGTTCCTCTCTCCCCCCGGACTATGACGGCGCACGATGGGAAAAGGAAAATCTCTCTGAACTTTATACAGAGATTGAGCGGATTCGCAAAGACAACGAAACCATCGAAAAGGCAAAGCGTCTGAAAGAGAGCCGTGATAACAAAATCCGTTCTTTTGAAGCGGATAAGGAAATCAAGTTGGCGGCACTCGACCGGGATATTACCGCACAGGGGAACAACATCGACACAGAGCTTGCCTCACTCAAAGAACGCATTGCATCTCTCGAAAAAGAGAAAGCCGGATTATCAACAACAAAGGCAGACAGGGCGGCAGTAATAAACAGTGAGTATGAGAAGAAAGTCGCTCAGTACGATTCTGAGGTTGCTGCCTATGAGGAATATGTGGATAAGGAAACGAAGCCTGTTGATGCGCTTATGGCAAAAGCGTCAGAAACGGAAAAGATGAAATCCCATATCAACGAATGGAAGAGGATGCTTACTCTGGAAGATGAAGTTTCTGATCTTTCCAAAAAGTCGGCATCTCTTACGGAAAAGATTGAGAAAGCGAGAACTCTTCCAGGAGAAATACTCGAAACTGCAAAAATCCCGATTGACGGTCTTTCTGTAAAGAACGGGATTCCGCTTATCAACGGACTTCCAGTAAGCAATCTTTCTGAGGGGGAGAAACTTGACCTCTGTATTGACGTAACAATCCAGAATCCGGCGGGGTTACAGATTATTCTCATAGACGGTATAGAAAAGCTGTCTACGAGCATGAGAGAGCGGTTATACAGCAAATGCAAGGAAAAGGGCATACAGTTCATTTCCACCAGAACAACGGACAGTGACGATTTAACAATCGTAGAAATGTAGGAGGATAACACGATGGCAGATAACAGCAAATTGGAAACTTTGATGATGCTTATGGCATTAGAGGCTTTGAAAGGCGGCGTAAATAGTAAATCAATAACACCGTTTACCGTGAGCATACAGGTATCGGCAACCTCAATTTCTTGCCACACAGAGGGCAATAAGCAGCTTATAGAGGACATCGGCGCACAGGAATGGTTAAAGGAAACGCAGGCTCTCATTGAACCCATCATGGCGGAGCAGACAACGAAGTTTTCTGAACTTATGGCAAAGAAGTTTGGACTTTCATTTTTGGAACCGCAGAAAAGCGAAACGGGAATAGACGATTTTTTGAGAAAATTATTGGGGGGGGGGGTACTGAGGGTTAGGCAGTTAGCCTAACCTCCCTCATTGCCAATATTTAATGTCGCAAGGGGTATAACCCCCAACTAAAAAAGGAGGAAATGCGGCATGGCAACAAGTGACAAACAGTATTTGGCGGTGGTCTATAAGGACTTGGACGATGCGCTGACAAAGCAGGTTGCGGCATTGGCGAAAGATTTCAACAAGCCGAGATTTTTGCAAAACTGCATGACGGTTATGCAGGACGGACAGGCGGATTTTTCAAAGTGTGAATCTGCTACTGTAGTAAGAACTCTCTTAAAGGGAGCGTTTCTCGGACTGGACTTCTTCAACGGAGAGTGTTACGCAATCCCTTACGGTAGCCAGTGTAACTTCCAGACGGACTATAAGGGAGAAATCAAACTCTGCAAGCGGTATTCAAAGAACCCTATCAAAGACATTTATGCAAAGGTGGTTAAGGATGGGGATTTCTTTGAGGAAGTTATTGAGAACGGCCGGCAGACCGTAAATTTCAAGCCGAAGTCGTTCAACAATGGGGAAATCGTCGGTGCGTTTGCAATCGTTCTGTATCAGGACGGATCAATGATGTATGACACCATGAGCAAAGAAGAAATTGAGCATACACGACAGGTATTCTCAAAAGCGAAAGACAGCAAGGCTTGGAAAGAAAGCTATGGAGAAATGTGTAAAAAAACGGTTCTCCGGCGGCTGTGTAAGCTGATTGACCTCGATTTTGATACCGCTGAACAGTGCCAGGCTTTTGAGGACGGCTCAGAGTTTGACGTGAAAGGGCAGCCAAAAGAAAAGTATCAGGCACATGACGTATATGCCGACAAGGAAAAGGAAGTCATTGACGGAGATTTCAAGGAAGTAAAGGGGGATGGTGCTGATGAGTAACTTAAACGCACCGGAAAGCGCGGCAGAGAAAATTCTGCCCGTGCTTACCCCGGAGAATTATTATTCTGTAGAAAGCAATATTGCGTATGTTTCTTCCAGTCAGTACAAGGATTTTGTCGGCACAACTGGGAAGATGGGGTGTGAGGCGGCGGCATTGGCGCGTATGCATGGGGAACTTGCAGAGGAAAAGACTACTGCCCTAATGGTAGGTTCTTATGTGGATGCGCATTTTGAGGGTACGCTACCCACATTTATCGCACAGAACCCAGAAATAATTTCTTCGAGAGGGGCAACCGCCGGCCAGTTGAAAGCAGAATACAAACAGGCAGAACTTATGATACAGCGGGCGGAGCGCGACGATACTTTTATGCGCTACATGAAAGGCGATAAACAGGTTATTATGACCGGGGAAATTGAGGGCGTTCCGGTCAAAATCAAGATTGACAGCTTCGATGAAGTTAGGATCACAGACCTCAAAACGGTGCGGTCTATAGCGGAAACATTTTACGCAAAAGACCTTAACCAGAGGCTCAATTTCTGCGAATGGTGGGGGTATGACATACAGGGTGCGTTCTACCGTGAGGTTGTGCGGCAAAACACTGGAAAGTTGTTGCCATTCTATATATGCGCAATCAGTAAGGATAAGACCGGAACCGTGTGCCATCCGAGAATCAAGGTTATTGAGGTTCCACCTATTAAGATGGACGAAAAGTTGATAGAGATTAAATCTCAAATAAGAAAAATTCAGGATTTGAAAGATGGGGTGTATGATCCTATCAGGTGTGAGATTTGCGATTATTGCGCCGACACAGAAGTTTTGGACGGTCCTATATCAATGGATATGCTCATGGGGGAAATATGATGGAAAGCATTATAACCTATGACACAGAACATTGCCTGATATGCGGAAGTCCTGTTGTGGTAGAGCATCACGCAATAAGCGGCACGTCTGGAAGAAAATTGGCAGATGAGGATTGCTTGACAATACCTCTCTGCCCCAGGCATCACAATATGGATAGCCGTGAGAGCGTCCATCTAAACCCCACAATCGCCAAATGGAGCAAGATAGTAGGTCAGTTAGCCTACGAGAAAAAAATCGTGTCTGAGGGGCATACAGAAGCCGAGGCAAGGGAATTATTCAGGCGGCGGTATGGGAAAAGTTATTTGTGATAATCAACCGGAAACGGTGGTTATAAAAATCTTATCTTAGGAAGGAAGTAATAAACATTGAAAGAGATATTGACATTAGCCTCTATGTGTGGCGGAGGCGTTCAGGAGAGGATCAATCGCGCTCTTGCGAAGATTTCCGACAATATTCTGGACCCGAACACTGAGGCAAAGAAAAAGCGCGTTCTTACAGTGAAGATTGAACTTACGCCGAGTGAGGATGACCGGGAGGACGTTGTAGTAGACGTATCAACCGCTTACAAACTTGCGCCGGAGATTGGTCTGAAAACTCAGCTTTTCATCAACAAAGACCTTAACACAGGGGAAATCAGCATTACGGAACACGCAAAAGGTCAGATTAAAGGGCAGCTTACTCTTGACGATTGTGGTATGTCAACTCATCCGCAGGAAGAGAAAGTGCAGTCCAGAGAGGAACTTGCGGAAGAACTCGGCTGCGATCCTGACACCGGAGAATTATTGGAGCAGCCGCCGGAAGAGGAACCCGGAAAAGTTGTCGATTTGAGAAAGGCTATGAGCGGATAATAGGAGGAAAACTATGAAAAAAGCAATGTTAAGTCAGCCGATGGCGGGAAAGACAGAGCAGGAAATTGTTGAAACCAGAGAAAAGGCGATTGCTGAACTGGAAAAGAGAGGGTATGAGGTAATCAATACTCTTTTCACGGACGAATGGTACAGCAAGGATAAGATGGAGGAAAGAGGCGTTGTGCAGATTCCGCTTTGTTTTCTTGCAAAGTCTCTTGAAAACATGAGCCTCTGCCATGCTGCGTATTTCTGCAAGGGTTGGGAAAGCGCGAGAGGCTGCAAGATTGAACATGATGCGGCGGTGGCATACGACCTCGATGTGATTTATGAGGAGGAATAAGCATGATTAAATCAGCAATAAACAGGATTTTGGAACTCGCAGTTCCGAATATGAAAGAAATCAACGGAAGAAATTATTCCGACAAAGTTCTCACGCCGATAGATGCGGAACTTAGGGCGGCGGCTATATCCATGAACACTCTGTCCGGCCTTATCGACTACATCAAGGCGCAGAAAGATTTTAAGGAAATTCCGTACATTATCCAGATTGTATCTCCTACGGAGGTTCGTCTGATTTCCGGCCTGGATTCTGACAGAAAGAGGGAAACTCTGGTAGAGGTGGAAGCTGAGATTCCTGATTTCAGTTACGGTCGGTTCGTTGAGAATGAGGCGTTTATCATCGGCGTACAGTCAAAGTTTCTGGACGGCAATGCAGAGAAGAACGACAAACCTGTTGTGTTGCAATTTGCCGGAAACGTTAAGTCCGGCACTGTAGCAGAATACGGCGATACCGGCGTAGGACAGAAAGCAACCATCAAAAAAGGTGTGTCTACCATGGTTGAGGCGGAGGTTCCAAGTCCATGCTTCCTTATGCCGTACAGAACTTTTACAGAGGTTGCGCAGCCTATGAGTAGCTTCATATTCCGCGTAAAAGACGATGACCGGCTCGGCGTGTCGTTCGCATTGTTTGAGGCAGACGGCGGCGCATGGAAGAACGAGGCAAAAGCCAACATCAAAGATTATCTGGTGGCGGCTTTGAAAGATTTTGAAAACATCACAGTAATATCGTAACAGAAGTACATCTCCGAAGATTGGTCTCTGAGGAAAATATCACGGATCGGCGGCTGCTGTTTTGGTAGCCGCCAAATAAAAAGCAAGGGAGTGATAGAGTTGAATAACCACTCATTCATCATAAAAGGCGTGTATTATGGGAAAACACATACCTTTCCAGACTTAAACGATTATATCCAATCATGCAGCAGACATCCGCAGGTTGGTGCGAAAATGAAGCGAGATTACATGATTATTGCCTCAAATGCGATACGGAAACAACTTGGTAGGCTGAAAATAGTCAATCCGGTTAAAATTCATTATTTCTTTTATGAGGGAGATGTCCGGCGAGATTTTTCCAACGTAGGAAGTTTCGCAACGAAGGTCATAGAGGATGCTTTGCAGAAGTGCGGCGTTCTGAAAAATGATAATCAGGTGTGGGTAAAAGGATATACTCACGACTTCTATGTTGATAAACAAAATCCCCGGATTGAGGTAATCATTGAGGAATTGGAGTAGGAGGCACTATGGCTGAGAAGAGAATGTTTTCAAAGCAAATCATTGATTCTGATGCGTTTTTGGATATGCCCTTATCCACGCAAGCACTGTATTTTCACTTATCAATGAGGGCAGATGACGATGGGTTTGTGGATAACCCCAAAAAGATTCAGAGGGTTATTGGAGCAAGCGCAGACGATCTTAAATTACTTCTGGCAAAGCGGTATATACTTGCGTTTGAGAGCGGAGTAATCGTCATAAAGCACTGGCGTATGCACAACACTCTGAGGCAGGACAGATATAAACCTACTGTTTATCAGGAGGAAATGTCAACGCTCGTAGTTAAGGGGAATAAGTCGTATACGGAAGCGGACCGGTTTGCTGAAATAGAAAGTGGTAAACCAACTGGCAACCAACTGACAACCCAGATTAGATTAGATAAGAATAGTATAGATAAAGATAAGGATATTGCAAGGGAAACCCCGGCGGTTCCTCCATATAAGGAGATTATCGACTATCTGAATGAGAAAACAAATGCTCATTACAGACATACCACGAAAGCCACGCAGCGGATTATAAACGGACGGATTACAGACGGTTTTGGAGTGGATGATTTCAAAAAGGTTATCGACATTAAGGCGGATCAATGGCTGAATGATAAGAAAATGTCTGCATACCTCAGACCGGAAACGCTCTTTGCGGCTTCACATTTTGAAAGCTATCTGAATGAGGCAAGGCAGACGGTAAAGGAATCTAAATACTTAGGAATAAGTGAAAAGCTGAACCGGGAAACAGAAGAAATAATTGGCACGATGGATGACATCGACATCGGAGAATTTGAGTAAGGAGCAGATTGAGTGAGCGAGGAAAATAAAGATGTCTGCCCGAAGTGTGGCGGCAGAAGATATATTGAGTACGAAAAAGACGGATATACTTTTATGAAACCGTGTGAGTGCAAAGAATTGGCAGACGCAAAGGAACGTCTGGAGCGCAGCGGTATTTCAGAAGAGTTCCAGAAAAAAGGATTTAGGAACTTCAACGATAGGGGAATGGATTTACTGAAAAGAGCGAAAGCGATAGCGATTGATTATTGTAAAACATTCCCAGATATAAGAAACACAAGATACAATTCCGTTTTGTTTCAAGGCCAAGTGGGTTCCGGGAAAACTCATTTATCAATGGCAATCTGCAACGCCATTATGACAAACCATAAGACGGGCGTTCTGTATATGCCATACCGGGAAGAGATAACCAAAATAAAACAATGCGTGAGGGATTCGTTAAATTATAACAATGCGATTGACCGATACAAAAATGTTCCTGTTCTTATGATTGATGATTTGCTGAAAGGGAAAAGCAGTGAGGCTGATGTGAACATTCTCTTTGAGATTATCAATCACAGATATATCAAAAATCTGCCTATGGTAATTTCTACCGAGAAGAATATGGACGAACTGCTCGATTTCGATGAGGGAACAATGTCAAGGGTTATTGAAATGGCAAGGGGGCATCAAATTGAGATTGTCGGAAGAGAGTACAATTACCGCCTGTATGGAGAAAAGGGGTAGTTTATGACGGATAAGGAGCGGTATCAGAACCTAAAAGACCGTGGAGTATGCGTTTACTGCAAATCTTCTCCGGCGGAGGATGGAAAGACAACTTGCCGGACGTGCCGGGAAAAGCAAAGGAAGCAGACGGCAGAAAAAAGAGCGGCTTTAAGGGAAATGGGAATTTGTACGGAATGTGGAAGTAGACGAGTATACGGAGATGAAAAAATCTGCCCTGAATGTTCCGCAAGAAAATACGCCTCTAACCTTAAATGTAGCCGTGATCCAGAAAAAGAAAGCCAATACCACAAAAACAGGCGGCGGAAACTTAAAGAAATGGGAATTTGTGTAAAATGCGGAAAGAGGAAAACTGAGAACGGTAAGACGCTCTGTGGAATATGCAATGCCAAAGAACGGATCAGGGCAAGGGAATACAGAGGAAATCAGATTGAAAGATCAGAAAGGCCGTCTTTTGGAATGTGCTATTTCTGCGGAAACCCAATACCAAAAGGCAGAATATGTCCTGCGTGTTCCGAGAGAGTTACCAAAAACCTGCCAGACGAAAGCGATAATAAGCTGTGGCGGATGCAGGAAAACGCAAGGATTCAACAGATTATAGCGAACCAACGCTAATTTTTTTGAACAAGAAACTCTCCAAAAGAGTGTTTCACATGAAACATAATACGCCAAAAGAAAGGAGAATTAAAAGGCAATGGATCAAATAACAATGTTTGAATACCTATATCCGGCGTTCAAAATAGATAAGCCAATCCGCCTTATAGAATTATTCAGTGGGGTATCGTCACAGGCTATGGCCTTGCGGGATTTAGGCGCAGAATTTGAGCATTATCTTACTTGTGAGTGGGAAGTGAACGCCGTTGCTTCGTGTAAGGCTATCCATTTTGAAAACGATGATACCGATTATTCCGCAAAGTACACGGAGGAAGAACTTGTGGATATTCTGTTTGAAATGGGAATATCGGCAAATGGGAAAAATCCACTCACAAAAGAACAGATAAGTAAGCACCAGAACCGTAGCCGGTGGTTACGGAAAACCTATAACGATATTAAGGCAACCCACAATCTCGTAAACATAATGGCGGCAAAAGGGAGCGATTTAGGAATTGTTGACACAGATAAATACATATACCTGCTTACATATTCGTTTCCGTGTCAGGACTTATCTCTTGCCGGGAAAAGAAAGGGAATGTCGAAAGGAGCGGGAACGCGATCCGGGTTATTGTGGGAGGTTGAACGGCTGCTGAATGAAGTCAAACATCTCCCTCAGATACTTCTCATGGAAAATGTGCCGCAGGTAGTAAGTGATGAAAATATTGCGGATTTTCACAGTTGGATGTCGTTTCTGGAGAGCAAGGGATATAAGAACTATGGAGAAATCCTCAATGCAAAAGATTACGGCGTTGCTCAGAACCGGGAGAGATATTTCATGGTTTCCGTTCTTGGGGAGTACAATTATAAGTTTCCACAGCCTATTGAATTGACAAGCACGATGAAAGATTATTTGGAGCCAAAGGTTGCTGAAAATTATTATATCAACACACCAAAAGCGATGAGTTTGATAGAAAACCTTGTAAACAGCGGACAGCTTGGGGAGAAAGAAGTATCAAATACGGTTCGGGGAGGGGGGCAGAGGCTCAACGGACCGGCATCAATGGGATGCGGTAGTGGAGAACAGCAGCCGATAAGTGCCGGAAACTGTATTAAGGCGAAACCCATAGAAACAGGAATGTGCTTAACAGCAAGGTATTATAAGGGACTCTCAAATTACAATCCAGAAAACGCAGTTTTAGAGAAGGAGTAGCATATATGAGCGAACGGTTTTTCAGACAAGCGTGGCAGACCATGAATAGCAATAATTGTAAACCGGGGGATATAATAGATGCCTATAATCAGAAAGTTATCGCGGGGGGGTATCTCCTACTATAACAACAAGGCCGGAAGGGTTCAAGACAGCAATTCTGGTAGTTGTGGAGGATAAAGATGAAAATAGCAGTAAATGAGCGTCCGGTTTGTTATCTGACACCAAACAACTTTTCTCACAAGGCGGGAGAAGGTGCAAAAACACGCAAAAGGAATATTGCGCATATTCATCCGGCGTTATTGGCGAATCCGGGAAGCACACAGCAGACATATATTCTGATGGAGGAACAAAATGAGCAACCAGATAGAAGTAATCGGTTCACTTAACCCTGAGAAAGAGTGTCAGGATAGGGTCCGTGTTCTCTCTAGGGGGGGGATTTGCCAGTCTTTAAGGGCAACGGACTATAAGGACCCGCCTAAAGTTTTGGTAGAGGTAGAAGATGCAGAAAGAAGTAAAACAGATAGGTAATATATATGGGTTTGACGGCGGAAATTACGCGGGAAACGTTTATGCGAAAGACGGGTTGTGTCCGGCGATAAGGGCGAACAGCGGAGGAAATACACAACCCATGATAATCGTTACTGCGCCTCTGGGGGGGGGTACTGCGAATGTTCTTCGAGGCGAGATATATGCGAGCAGCATAGCGATGAGAGGGGAAAATAGTGATTAAACAGATTATATGCGCAAGCCGTGGCAGAAACCCAGATAATCCGTCTGACATAACCGTTGGCGCACCAACTGAGCAGAGATTAGAGCCGAATCTTGACGGAGTAAGCAATACAATTACAACAGTCCAAAAGGATAATTATGTGTTGGAGATAACGGATGAATGAAAATATAATGCCTAAATTGGTCGGAGGAATAGGAGAAATAAATTTTGGAAAGCAGTATCGGCAGGGAAACAGGGTATACGATTCCAGATCAATAGTAATGTGCTTATTATCTCAGCCGGTCGGCAATACAGGAGGATATTCATATCTGCATCTCGTTGAGGAAAAAGATTATGGAAAAAGTTAAGATACGGCAAGCCACAAAGAAAGGGTATATCGAATGTGAAGTTGGAGGCGTGGCTGATTTCTCATATCCCACAAGTGAATTAAGGAGCGGAAGGGTTCAGGGCGGAGGAAATGTCTGCCCTACAATAACCGCTCAAAGCATGGGAATATGCCGTATCGAGAAAGTTTCACGGGGGGGGGTACTGCGATATGCAAGAAAATTACAATTTGGATAACAACCCGGTTGTATGGGGCGGACTGCAGGAGCATCAATGTCCTAGATCAGATGGCATATCTCCGGCATTAACGGCAGCGATGGGAATGGGAGGCGGACAAACGCCAATATTTACGGAAAGGGAAGATAAAAATATGGCTAAAGTAGGTCAAATTTCGTGCGATGGAAGTCAATGCGGCTCTGTGTTTTCTGACGATGGCAGTATGGCTACTTTGACAGCCGGAACGCACGGCTACGCAAATCCTCATATTTGCTCTAAATACAGGATTAGGAAACTTACGCCGTTGGAATGTTGGCGGCTCATGGGTTTCTCAGATGAGGATTTCCATAAAGCGGAGTTAGAAAACAGTAATACACAGCTTTATAAGCAGGCCGGCAATAGCATTGTGGAAAATGTTCTCGTGGCAATATTCGGTCAGATGCTTCCGGGAAAGGAAAATGTGTATAGAGAACTTGGCAATAAAAACTATAACAAAGAAACGGAGTGAGAACATGGGAGAGGCTAAACACACAATTTCTGATTTATACCAGATGCAGAGCCTCCCACTAAGAGCAAAAATTCGCATGACACAGTTGCGGATTAGAGGGTGGGTGGACGAGTATGGGGAAGATGGGGTGTATGTCAGTTTTAGTGGAGGCAAGGATAGCACAGTGCTTTTGGATATTGCAAGGGGAATGTACCCAAATATTCCGGCCGTATTCGTAGATACTGGTCTTGAATATCCAGAGATAAGGGAATTTGTAAAAGGGTTTGATAATGTGGAATGGATAAAGCCAAAAATCACATTCAGGCAGGTAATTGAAAAGTACGGCTACCCTTTTATCAGCAAGGAAGTATCGGAATGTGTGTATGGAGCGAGAAAATATCTGAAAGAGATTGACAGAGATAAAAACGCCAATAAAATCTTGACAGACAGACAGACAGACAGACAGACAGACAGACAGACAGACAGACAGACAGCACCATACGCACAGTTCTATCGAAAAGTTACAGGGCAGGGGGAATACTCCATACCAGTTCGAGTACAACAAACTTTGCGGACAGGGCAAGTATGCTCAAAAAATCAGGTGGGGGGGGTACGACAACAAGTGGCGTAAACTACGAGGAATTGGAGAATATCGTAGAAACGCAGAAAACGCCAATCAGATTCAAAATATTTCTAGGGAAACTCACGAAGGACAATCAAGCAACAAAGGAGAATACCCCTAGCACTGACAGAAGCAGATTTTCATGTGTGAGGTATAAGTTTTTCCTAAACGCGCCGTTTGAAATATCATCAATGTGCTGCAAGATAATGAAAAAGAATCCCGTGCATAAATACGCAAAGGAAACTGGCAGAAAGCCTATGGCGGCACAAATGGCGAGTGAAAGTAGACTGAGAACTCAGCAGTGGCTCAAAAATGGGTGCAATGGATTTGATATGAAAAATCCTATCAGTAACCCTATGAGTTTTTGGACCGAGCAGGACGTTCTTCTTTACATAAAAGAGAATAATATTCCAATTTGCAGTGTGTACGGAGATATTGTTGAGGATTATGCTGCGCAAGGTCAGGTTGATGGGCAAATGAATCTTTCAGACATTGGAATTTTCGACATCGGCAGACCACTCTTGAAAACGACAGGATGTAGCCGGACTGGTTGTATGTTTTGCGGGTATGGGTGTCATCTCGAAAAATCGCCTGGGCGGTTTGAGTTGATGAAGATAACACATCCGAAGATTTATGAATACATAATGAAGCCGTGGAAAGAGGGCGGTCTTGGGTATAAAGAAATCATAGATTGGATAAATAAAAACGGAAATTTAAATATCAAATATTAAGGAGGGCGGCAATGCTAAAAAGTGAAAAAGAAATAAGGGATGGCATGATTCAGACATTGAAAGCTCAAATTGAGGCAGTTGAAACAGACGATGAATTTCAATACATAATAAACAGTGCGAAACAACAGGTATACGCCAATGTACTGCGCATGAACGAATACGGAAGAGATTTCAGAAAATAGGAGGTTGGTTATGACAAAGAAGAGAAGCTGCAGACGGACAGAAGCGGAGGATATGATTCATAGTAAGGCGGTAAAGCTGCGGAAAATGACTGATGAACAGTTGGTTGGCTATATTGATGAGCAGATCAAGAAAGCGGAATCTTCCGGCGGCAAGTCAATAGCTGAGTTTGTGAAAGAGATTTCGGAACTGAGAGGGATCGGCGCGGCAACGGTCAGCAAAATCAGGGCGTATGCAGAGGAAAGTGGCTACATGGAGGCATCTGTATGAGCATAAGACCTTACATAGACAATAAGAAACTGAGCATTGATGGTAGGATGATCCCTTATCCGCTTGTGACGGCGGGAGATTATCTTGAAGCAAAGCACAATATGTCTGAGGATGAAGTGAACAAATTCATGGACGAGAATTATGAGCAGTACGACATGCTCAATACGATAATTGCAATGAAGCAGAGCTGTTTTCTTCTGCGCAACGTGCGGTATAGCTGCGGGAGCTTATCTGATAACCTCTATGCGCATAAAAATGATATGGTGGCTCAATACAACGAAACCTATGATATTCCGTTTGATGAGGATTTTTATGAGAATTACAGTAAGAGCCTATCAAAAGTGGCGGACAATATCGTAGATTTAGATTTATCCAATTTGAAAATGCCAATCGGCGTTATCTATGATAAGCCATTAGATTACCCGGACAAATTTGTTATCAGAATTTTTGATGGTACTGCCGCAACAAACGCTATCATACTGAGGGAAAGTCTGGAAGAGTGCCGCGAGGTATGTTTGACAGGCGGGATGCACACGAAAATTCCGCGAGCAATGGATGATGATTACTGTATAGTTGAGAGTTGGATATAGGGAGGAAATGGGATGAAGATTGAAATAACAATGGAGTTGCCGATAACAGCAAAACCGATAGACCATTTTTACGATGATCTGGAATTTGGCAAGCACTACCCGGTAAGCATGATAGATATGGGGCAGTCGCATACGTCTGTATTTTTGGAAGATAAAAAATCTGTATACAACTCAGTTCGATTTAAGTTTTATATCGGAGAAAGTGAGATCGACATATACAAGAGCGGTCTCATAAACGGGTACAGAACATCGCATCTTCCGGGAATATGGTATGTCGGCGGAAAGGATGGGAGGCTTTGAAAATCGGTTTGATTGATGTAGACGGTCACAACTACCCAAACCTGCCACTGATGAAGCTATCCGCATGGCACAAGGAAAACGGAAACTCTGTGGAGTGGTACGAACCTCTGTTTTCCGGCCATATGGATAAGGTGTATATGAGCAAGGTTTTCTCATTCACGCAAGATTATCAATATTACATAGATGCGGATGAGGTTATTCGAGGCGGAAGCGGGTACTGCATTGAGACGGCAAAATCCGGAAAGGAGGTTTACAACTCTGAGAAAGATTCAGAACTTCCGCCGGAGATAGAACATATCTATCCAGATTACAGCCTATATCCTGAGAAAACAGGGTACGGAAAGCCGGTCAAAGAACAGACGGCATATGGTTTCCTCACAAGAGGATGTCCGAGAGGGTGTGAGTTCTGCCATGTGGAGGCGAAAGAGGGGCGTTGTTCACATAAGGTTGCTGATTTATCTGAATTTTGGAGAGGACAGGGGAACATTGTGATATGCGATCCGAACCTGATAGCTTGCAAAGACTGGAAAGAACTCATACAGCAACTCATAGACAGCAAAGCGGTAATCAATATCAATCAGGGAATAGACATAAGGATGATGACAGACGAAAAAGCCGAGATGATAAAGAAACTACGCGTGGATAGTGTTCATTTCGCTTGGGATAGGTACGAGGATAAGGATGTCATTATTCCGAAATTCAAAGCATTTAAGGAAATAACAGGATGGAAAGCCAGAAAAACAAGTGTTTTTGTTCTTACAAACTTCAACACAACCTTTGAGCAGGACTTGGAGCGTGTATATACGCTTCGAGATATGGACTATGATCCGTATGTAATGATTTACAATAAGCATCTCACAAAAGGGAATGAAGCAGTGAGGCTTCTGCAAAGGTATGTCAACAATCGAAAAATATTTAAAACGATTGAGCGGTTTGAGGATTACAACCCCAAAATGGGATAGCTTTGCCATAAAAATTCTCTTTTGAAAAAAGAATTGAATGAAATTATTTACTTCTGGATAAATATGGATAGAAATTTTAGGAGATAAAAGAAAATGAAGTGTGAACTGTACAATGACAGCTATCAGAATTGGAAGAAATATCCAATACAAAAAGCCCAGCTTGTGATTGCAGATGTTCCATACGCATTAGGTAAGGACGCATACGGGAGTAATCCTATGTGGTATAACGGCGGCAACAATAAGAACGGCGAAAGCAAGTTTGCAGGAAAGCAATTCTTTCCGTCAGATCAATACTTCAATCTGTACGAATACTTTCATTTCTGCAATCAGCTTTTGAAAAAAGAGCCCAAAAAGGGTGGCGAGAGAGGGAAAAGTTCTGACGCTCCATGTATGGTTATGTTCTGTAGCTTTAAGCAGATTCCAGAATTGATTGCAGCAGCAGAAAAACACGGTTTTGTACATAACATACCGCTTGTATTCATAAAAAACTATTCTCCACAGGTTATGAAATCAAACATGAAGATCGTTGGGGCAACGGAATACGGTATTTTACTATACCGAGACAAGCTACCGAAGTTCCGCAATGAGGGGAAGATGGTTTTTAACTGGATGAAGTGGGAGCCAGACTGTGATTTTATACCAAAGTGTCATCCGACACAGAAACCGCAGTCAATTCTTAGAAAGCTGATAACCGTTCTAACAGATGAAGGAGACGTGGTAATTGATCCAGTAGCAGGCGGTGGGAGTACATTAAGGGCTGCTAAAGATTTAGGCAGAAACTCATATGGTTTTGAGATTTACAAGCCGTTTTATAAAAAAGCGATTGAAGAAATGCTGAATGATAATTATGGAGAGTTTTTGTTGAAAAGGGAAGGTAAGGAAACGGGGCAGATGTCAATATTTGATTTACAAGGAAATGGTTTCAATGATTGATTTTGGATATTACAACATGGACTGCATGGACGGCATGAGAATGTTTCCCGACAATTATTTTGCGTTGGCGATTGTTGATCCACCATACGGAAATGGGGAGGACGGCGGAAAGAAGCGTTGGGGATATGCCAAACAGAAGAACGGTAAAAAGATTTTGGTACAAGACGGCGGATATGAAAAGAAAGAGTGGGATAGCAAGCCGCCAGAACCGGAATATTTCAAAGAACTATTCAGAGTTTCTCGTAACCAGATTATTTTCGGAGTAAATTACTTCAATCATGTGGAGTTTGGACCAGGAAGAATTATCTGGGATAAGTGCAACGATGGTTCGGATCAGTCCGGCGCAGAAATAGCCTACTGTTCATTCAATGATAGGGTTGATATATTCCGGTTCATGTGGCGCGGTATGTTTCAGGGAAAATCCATATCTGAGGGAACGGTACAGCAAGGCAATAAGCGGCTTAATGAGAAAAGGATTCATCCATGCCAGAAGCCGATTGCCCTATATGAATGGATTCTATCGAGATATGCAAAGCCGGGGGACATTATCTTAGATACCCATGTTGGGAGCGCAAGCAGCCTCATAGCCTGCCACAGAGCGGGATATGAGTATGTGGGGTATGAGCTTGATAAAGATTATTATGCTTTGTCGAAAGAACGGTTGGATTTAGAAAAGGCACAATTAACAATTTTTGATATTGGAGTAGAAAGAATAGGGGGGGTAGAACGATATGGAAAAACACAGGAATAATATGTTCGATTGTCCTTCATGCGGCAATCCGCTTATCAAGAGCAAAAAGAAGCAGATCAGATGTATCTACTGTAAGCAGATTGTGGATGTTTCGCAGAACATAGGCAAAAAGAAAGGATGCACAAGATGAAAACTATTAAGAAGTATGCTCCGAACGTTATAGAAATACTGATTATCATTGCTCTTATGTCAATAGCTGTGTATAAGTTTGCGAAGGAAGCTGAATACCACGAAAGCAGGTATTCCTTAGAGGAAATCAAAACTGGTACATATGCGAGGTATTATCAGACGGTTTCAACAATTCCGGCTCATAACTACGATGTAGTGGAAATATGCGCAAACGGCAATATCAGAACCTATAAAGGATATGTGAGCATAACATACACGAACAAATCTCCGTATGCTGTGGTTATGCAAAACAGTCTTGTAAACGATGATAAGGTTTATCTGTATGTTCCAAAAGGAACAGTTGAATACGGAGAAAGTGTAGGTGTGAAATGAGCGGATATATACCCATTTATGCGGTAGATTTTGACGGAACCTTGTGCGAAAGCAAATGGCCGGAAATAGGCGCACCGAACAGGAAGCTCATAGAGCATCTGATTAAACGCCAGAAAGAGGGAGCAAAGGTTATACTATGGACGTGCCGCTATGGAGATCGCCTGCAGGAAGCAGTTGAATGGTGCAAGGATCAGGGATTGGAGTTTGATGCAGTCAATGACAACATTCCTGAGTTGGTAGAGAAATACGGCGGCATAAACCCACGAAAGATCACCGCGACTGTTTATATTGACGATTGCGCCACAGATAAAGGTGCGTTTGATCTTCCGTTCCGGGAGGATTAGCCTATGGGAGAATTGATACTTGATCCAGAAGTGATACAGGTTATTGATAATTACATGGAAAACAGACCGAGGGAACCCAACTTCTACTGCTTGGAGAGGAAATGCACACCAACACTGTATCATATGGCAGAAAAAGTGTTTATTGATAAGTGCATAAGGAATAGACCGGTATTGAAAGGGGAGCCATTTAGGGAAAATGAGTGGGATCGCAAGTATGACGATTATTTCACGGGCAGCATGGCGTTGAGTTTTACCCCATATATGCGGAGATGCCGGTGGGGATATGCCTATTTTCTGCATGGGAAGTGTGAAAACTATTTTGAAAAACATTCTGAGGAAATAGTGAACGCATATCTGGAAATGCGTTGGGAACACATTGAAAACGCAATAACGAACACGAGATGTTTCTTGGAATTATGCGCAGGTTTCACAGAATGGTTTGACGAAAGGAGGAAATGTTTCTTGAAAGAAATGGATGCGGCGATTGCTGAGATTAAAAAGTTTCAGATGTCGGAAAAGCCTCAATCGCACGGCGGAGTTGCCAATCTTCTTAAAGTAATCACAAAGACGATGGAGAAGCAAGGCGCGGACATTACGAATATTGCAAAGGTTCAATATGCCGTATGTATTCAGGCCGGCATCTATATACCGGATGAGTTTGTACAGGACGTGGCGGTAGCGATGGATATTCTGGAAGATAAGGAGGGAGAAACAGTTGGAAAAAACAAAAATTGATTGGTGCGATTCCTCATGGAATCCAGTAACCGGTTGCCTACATGGGTGCGAATACTGCTATGCGAGAGGGATAGCGGAAAGATTCAGAGGAAGAAAAGGGTATGAACTGAATGAGGATAACACAATATTTATCCATCATTTTGACGGAAGCCCTACTATTTACGAACTGAAAGAACCTTGCTTTTTTGAAGAGTATGATCCGTTCAAAGAAAAAACGGAAGAGGCAAAAAAGACAAAGCAAGCCCCATATCCGTATGGGTTCAAGCCGACATTCCACAGATACAAGCTGACTGAGTACATAAACAAGATGGGGAGAAACATCTTTGTATGCTCAATGTCCGACTTGTTTGGGAATTGGGTTCCGGCGGAGTGGCGGAAAGAAGTATTTGCGGCTTGCCGGAAAGGACATCAGCACAATTACTTATTCCTCACGAAAAATCCAAGAATGTATGCGGTCATGGACGAACAGGGCGAACTTCCGGCTGACAGCAATATGTGGTTTGGCACGTCTGTTACAACGCCGGACGATCCGTTTCCGTATAACGGAAAGATGAAACACAATTTATTCCTCTCCATAGAGCCGCTGTTAGCCGATTTTGGCGTGGGAAATGGAGAAGCCTTAAGAGATATAGGGTGGGTTATTATCGGCGCAGAAACGGGGCGCAGGAAGGGCAAGGTAGTACCTGAAAAGTCATGGGTTGACAATATAGTTAAACAGTGCGAAGCACTCAATATCCCGGTATTTATGAAAGAGAGCCTCAGAGCCATATACGGAGATGACCTGTTAAGGGAATTTCCGCAAGGATTGATCCGTGGCTGACGTACTGTATAAGAGCATTGATGGAAATAGAATCAAACAACCCGTGGCGTACTGCAAATCACATCACAGATACCTCTCAAAGAAGCAGATGAGAGTACATAGGTGTATTTCAAGAGGATGCACCGGACTTCAACCAACGGACGATGAATTTTGGGAGGAAAGGAGGCGCAGGAAGCAAGCAAAGAAGGAAAGAAAAAAGGAATTATATAGCCAAATGGCAGAAAGGAAATGAGATTATGGCAAAAAGGGAAGCCAATACAATCGACAAAGCAGTAGAGAAGTGCATGGAGAAAGAACCGACAGAAATAAAAAAACTGTCCGTTCTGTGGCGGACACACATCGTTTGTATGCAGAAACACTCCATCGGGATCGGTGGAGTTCGCAAAGTGCGAATGTGACGATTGCCACGCTGTAATAGGAGTTGGACGGGCGGAAATCGTTGAACTCGTAAAGGAACTCTGCATTGCAAAATGGAATAGGAGAGTTTCTGACGATGCAGAAAGAAAGGGAAGATGAGATATGGATTCAATCATAGCAAGCGTACATCCTGAATGGTGGGGGAAGATAAAAATAAGGGAGAAGTGGATCGAGGTCAGAAAGAGCATACCACTTAGGATAGGACGTATGCCGTTCAGGATTATATGGTATGTGACGGGCGGCGTTGGTGTTGCCGGGGATTCTGTATGTAATGGATTTATCAATGCGGAGCCGGACTATTCTCAGCTTTTAGTCGGTTCGTGCCTCACACCAGAACAGCTCATGGCATACGGAAATGGGAATATGCTACACGGTTGGGTTCTCGAAGAAACAACCGACTATGAAAAGCCTATTCCGCTATCTGAGATAGGAATTAAAAGACCGCCGCAGAGTTGGCGGTATTTCTCTCATAGGCAGAAAGGGAGGACATATGATAACAATAAAAATCAGAAAATGGAGCCGCGCATATAAGATAAGCGTATCAGGACATTCCGGTTATGCGGCGGCCGGCAGCGATATTGTGTGTGCCGGAGTTTCTGCTTTGGCATACGCCTTATCAACAGGATTGAACGCCGTGCAGCATGAGAATAAGACTGATTCACAAGAAGCACTCATGGAGTACAGCGCAAAGTGGAGCGCACAGGAAGATGTTTGGGTATGGAAAGTTATCGGATCAATAGAAAACGGTCTGGAATGGATAGCGAATCAGTACCCGGAAAACTTAAAAATGGAGGTTGAGGATATGAGAGAATGTAGTAACCACGAGAAAGTAAAGGAGATCGCTGAAAAGCTCAATGGAATAGCCTACGGCGAGAATGTAAGCGATATTGAGGCAGAAGCGAAGAAACACGGCATTGTAATCGTCATGGGAGCTTCCGATGATCTGATGAAGTTTTCCGGCGCAATCGTGGATGAGGGCGGCGTTGCTTATGCAAAAGGCGGAAAAGTCTATTTTGACCGTAGTAGCGTATCTCAGGACGATACAGAGAGCGCGAATGTAATCGAGGCTATCTGGTGCAAATCCCGCGACGAAAACGGTGTTCTGGCAACATGGGCGTACAAAACAAAAATTCCACATGAGAAGTTCAAGGTGTTTGAGGATGAAGAACTGTACTGCATTGGCATCGTGTTCTCCGTGGAGGATTTGGAATGAAAACCGAACAGACTTTATCTCTCGAAAAGGCGATCAGGAAAGCAACTCGGAAAACGGGTGTTTTCGGATGCTTCGAGGTAACAATCGGCTTTTTCGGAAAAGAACGTGTGGACTATATGACATATGATACCAAGGGTATATTCCGGTGCTATGAGATAAAGATATCAAAAGCAGACTTCCATAGCGATGCAAAGAAATCATTCGTGGGGAATTATAATTATTATGTGCTTACAAGGGAACTTTACGATGAAGTGAAAAATGAAATCCTGGATGGAATAGGTGTGTATGTCGGCGAATGCTGTGTGAAGAAATCCAAAAGACAAGATATTGACCTAAAAACATATACTATCCGGCGGAGTGTAGACGGTGAAAGCACAGAGATCACAATCCTGTGGGCGGATATGCTCAAAGAAAGTCTTATACGCTCGCTGTATCGTGATTCCGAGAAGATAATACAGACGAATGATAAACAATATGTAAATAGGATTAAAAAAAGAGCCGAAAAGGCAGAAAATGACGCAAAGGAGTACGGCAGAAAGTACAGCCGATTGTATCATGCTGTAGAAAGGGAGATAGGACATAAACGGCTGAGAGAGATAATGGAAAGAGCTGAGATTTAATTCTCAGCTTTTTATAATATCTGTAATATATTTTGAAATTCAGATTTTGACTTCCTTTTTTCGTCTAAAAATGACTTTTTCTCAAACTTTGATTGTAATTTCTTAACATTTGGTATAATATCAAATATATACCACGGTAAATGATAAAGGGGTTGGAGATGGTTATTGAAGATATTATAGTTAATATTTCGCCAATAATATACTTGTTTTTAATTTTTTTTATAATTAAATTATATGATGGGCGTTTGTTACGTTTTTTATTATGTACATGCTTGTATGGGGTATTTGATTGTTACATATTAATCCTAATAGCAAATAGTCATGGACATATTTTTCCAACAGTAATAATACTTATTATACATATATTATATTTTTTATGGGGGATGTCAAAATCAATAAAACCAAAATACAAGCATAAATTAGATATTTTATATATATTGATTTATTCTTTTGGCATCATATTTTACTTGTTATTAATTTTATTTAAATTGTTGGTTGATGAAAAAACGTTAGAATATGTTTGCAATATAGTAAGTTTTGATTATATAAAGCTTTTTGAAAATATAATAGAAAATGATTGGTTCAAAGGAATTTCTATTGGTATTATTGGAAGTGTATGTGGTGGCTTAATACTCGATAAAATAAAGAATAGAAATGGAAGAAGAGAGTAATGAAAGGGGATAGGCAGAACCTACCCCTTTTCCTTATTCAGTTGCTTTGAAATTGTATATAGGCTTGATAATCTTATCAATGCGGACAGTCGGCTCAATATTCCTTACAATCTCATCAATGGACTTATATGCCATCGGAGCCTCATCAATGGTCTCTTTTGATACAGAAGAAGTATAAATGCCGTCCATAGAATGAATATAGGTCTGCATATCCAGGGTCTCTCGCGCTTTCATACGTGACATTATACGGCCAGCACCGTGCGGAGCAGACTTATTCCAGTCGGGATTTCCTTTGCCGGTTCCGATAATCGAACCATCCCTCATGTTGATAGGGATAATCAGTCTTTCCCCTTTTTCGGCAGAAATCGCACCTTTGCGAACCATGTTTGTTTCTTGGTCAATATAATTATGTTCACTCTCAAACTCATTCAGACATTCCCACCCCATATTACCGAGAATGATTTTGGCGATGCATGCCCGGTTGATAATGGCAAATTCCTCGCAAATGAACATGTCGTGCAGATACTCGTCGCGGTATTTGCCTGTGAGGTAGCAGAGGTCTTTCGGTATGTCCGAGTTCTTTGCCTTAAATTCTTTCGCCATTTTCTTTAGAGCTGACTGTATTTCAGAACGCCGCCCGGATGCCTTGTATTCCTCAATTAACGCATCCTTCGCCTTGAACAACTCTTCTTTTCCGCTCATAAGGTCAATGGCAAGACGCTGATAATAGTCCGCCACCTGTTTTCCGAGGTTTCGGCTGCCAGTGTGGATGACGAGATACTTATTGCCGTCATCGTCAATGTCAACCTCTATGAAGTGGTTGCCGCCGCCGAGGGTTCCGATTGACCGCTCTAATCTTCTGGTATCACGCAGTTCCCGGTAGCAGAACATCTTCTGCATCTTCTCAAAAGGCTGTATCACGCTCTCATGTACGTTTCTGCCGGACGGTACATACTGCCGGATCACATCATCGAGCTTGGCAAAATCAATATCAATCTTGCCGAGTTCGACAACCAACACGCCACAGCCGATGTCAACGCCAACGATATTCGGAATGACTTTCTTTCCGAGGTCCGCTGTAAATCCGATTACGCATCCGGCACTGGCGTGTACGTCCGGCATGATACGCACCTTACAATCCTTAAAAGCGTCCTGAGAGAGAAGAGTGTGAATCTGATCCAACGCCTCCTGCTCAATATTATCAGTGAAAATTTTCAAATCCATAGTATTTCCCCCCCCTTTTTCTAATTTCTTCATGGCTCATAAGCCACATACCACAACCATAATTTGCCTTGCCATAGTGTCTGCATCCCGCCCATCGGCAAGTATCACACGTTTTGCTGATTGAAAATGGCATATCAATCCTCCCTAACCCTCAGACACATACCGTCTTTATCAACGCATACACGCCAATCATACTTTCTTGTTTCAAGAATTTTGTTTATATCCTTACACCATCTTTGAAGAGTGCGGATAGAACAGTTCCCCAAAGACACAGAACTACTTAGAGCAATTTCCTCAATGACAAGTTGTAAATCTCTCATAAGACATCCCCCTATATTTTATATGTTTTGCCGCCGTTTGGCTTATCCTTATACTTTGAGAACGGCTTTACCCATACACGCTTGCCGCTCTTCAATGTGCGATAATGGCCTCTTACGCTTACCGCCTCCGCGGGTTTCGTGTAGTGTCGCGGTGCGGAAGCTATGGTTTTATCAATGGTTTCGCTGCCAGACAGCTTATACACCGTGGAATACAGAGAAACTTCTTTGCCAGACTTCCGGGCGATTTTACGAGCCTTTGTCTTACTGATTGAGTTCCGCCACTTTTCAGATACCTCAACAACATTCTCATAATGCGCGGCGAAGCACATGAGAGAATGGTACTTCAACGCCTCTTTATACAGAGTGTTATCCCCTTTCAGAATAGCAGACATAAGGAGTTTCTTTTCTTCTGACAGGCTATCCGGGAATTGAGGATTTCCGATTTTGTGCGCATGAGGATCATACAGATACTTGCATATATATGTATGGTTTCGCATCCATATATACATCAATACGGAATCCCCAGAAGGTTCATAAAATACCTCAATCTCTTCCTCCTGCAATTCAATCAATGCAGATGGGATAGGGGCGCGGAATGGGATATTATCAATCCATTCCTTATTATTCCGATACCATTGTATAACCTTTTCCATCTTCGCATTGCTTTCAATGACAATGCGATCACAATTCTTTATATCTACCATACACAATACCTCACTTTGATACAGCCGGTCTACCCATAACCTCCTGAACCTCATCGAATAGATCAATAGAGATAAACACGGGTTGAGTTCCTTTAGACTTCACGCCGCCGAACGTGGAAATGCCAACGTAAAAGTCGTTTGTCAATATGTGCCTCAATGCCTGCTTGCTGAAATCGTTCCCCTGTGCGGTCTTATATCTCTTCTTTTTGCAGTATTCAGCGAGACGAGTGAGAGAGCGAAGCCGCAAAAAGGAAACAAATATGTCAATAACAATCTCCGAATTGGCAATATCAACTTCGATCTCACGGCCACTCCATTTATATCCGATAGGGGCGGAACCACAAGCCTTTGTTCCTGCCTTTATCGCTTTTACACGCCGGCCATTATACAGCTTGCGAACAATCAGCATCTTATCGTACATATCCAGAATTTCGAGGATTGAGTTTATAAGGAAGTCGTTCGGGTCCTTACTGTAAATGGAATATGTCGGCTGCTCTACACTGATAACGTCTGCGCCGGATTTCATCAATTCGCGGCGGATAATGACTTTGGAAGTGTCGTTTCGCCACAACCTCGATGTATTGAGGACGATAATCTTATCGCCCTTTTGCAGAACGGACAGAAGTTCGTTCAATCCAGGGCGCGTCAATTCATCGTCCATATCATCAGTTGCGCCGCTTATACCGCCGTCCATATATTCCCCAGACGGTTCAATATTGTTTGCGGCGCAGTATTTCTCAATAGCTTCTTCCTGCACTTCAAGTCCATACTTTTCTGTTTGGGTTTTTGTGCTTACCCGCTTGTATTTGTAATACGCCATAGTGCCTCCTATTCGCCTCATATTCAAGCGAAAAAGTCTTTGTTGATGTTTCTCTCATTGAGAGCAGAAATGCCGCTCATAGGTCAAATAACGATCTGAAAGAGAGCTTTAAGAGCAGACGATCCCCTTTGAAAGTTGTCTATTCTGGTATGAATTTATGGGCGGCTTTCATACTTTCCGCCAGATGCTTTTTTCTCAGGAGCATCCGAACCAATAGAGGGTTTCACATTAAAACCGACAAACCTGTTATCCATCAATAGGTGTTTGTATACCGTTCTCAACCTATTCATACCGGTAGCGGCTTTCGCATTAAAAGACCGCCGGAAACCTGTCAACCATCACACAAATAGACAACTTTCAAAAGGAATCGTCGATTAGGAGATTATCTCAATGCTAGTAGCTTATTGATTTTCGTTTAAGGCTTTTAATATGGTTTTTACGTTTTTCTCTGCGGCTGCAACTTCGGAAGCGGAAAAATAAACCATTCCCTGAATCTCGTTGACTGCATTTTGATTGGTTGAAACCTCACACTTAGGATTTTCAAATTCCCTGATAGAATGTTTTCCATAAAGCTGATTCATACATATTACCTCCCACTCAATGCGTTTACAATGTTCTTTATCTCTACCTCACTGATATATCCGCCCTGCGCCCGAATTGGTTCAATCATCCCATCCCCCAAATAGAGCATATCGCCTTTGCCTCTCAGCTTCTCAGCACCGCCACGGTCAAGGACAATGCGGCTGTCAATGTCTGTGTTCACGGATAAGCACACCTTTACCGGGATGTTCGTCTTAATCAATCCGGTTACAACCGTTCTGTCCGGTCTCTGCGTGGCTATTACAAGATGGATTCCGCAAGCCCTGGCTTTCTGTGCAAGCCTCACAATGGACTTTTCCGCTTTCTTCCGCGCCTGCAAAATCAGGTCTGCCAACTCATCAATGAATACCACCTTGCGGCTCATAGGAACCTTTGACTTCTGGTTGTAGCTGTCAATGTCGCGGCATCTCGCCTTGCCTAACTGTGCATATCGGCGATCCATTTCAATACAGAGTTCGTCCAATAACTCAATAGCACCCTCGGCAGAAGATACCACTTTGCAATTACTCAAAGGGGAGTATAGCGGCATCTCAACCATTTTCGGATCAACAAGGTATAACTGCAGGTCTTTCTTGCTGTGATTCATAAGCAAGGACACAATGAGTTGGTGCATAAGAACCGATTTACCTGATCCAGTAGTACCGGCTATAAGCATATGAGGCATTTTCTCAATGTTCGCAAGGATGTTTCCGCCGTCCGACTTCTTACCGATAGCAACCGTCAATCCGATAGAATTGTAATACTCGTCATTTCGGAGAATGTCGGCAACGTGCACGGTATTGTTTGCGCCCGGAACCTCTAAGACCACATAAGGGGAATCGAGATAAAGGCGAACCGCCGGGGAACCAAAAGCAATCTCAAAGAGTTTTTGCTGCCTCAATAACTTTTGATAGTCCGTCAGCTTTTGAGGTTTCAAATAATACTGATACATAATCCCCGGAACAAACTTCTCAATACTTACAGGCGTTTTTGCGCCATCAATGGCGGCGGCAATCTTCTCAATATCGCCATCGGTTGAGCGCGTGGCGGGGGATATGGTGTAACTCAAATTATCCTCAATGAGCTGCCGCACCGTGGGTTGTGTGTGCTGATTTCTCCTAAAAAGCATAGCTTTGTCCTCCTGTTAATTACTCAATACCCGCCGCCGGAATCGAACCGGCGGATGCTCCAACGGGTTACTCTTTCATCATATCACATATTTTGCTGTTGAGAGAAACAAGCTCATTTATTTCATTCTCAATAGCTTTGTGCGCTTCGGTTGTGTGGATCAGCTTCTTTGCTTCTCCGGCATCTCTTATCAATGCGATTATGCCATCGCTCAAGGTGCTAAGTTCTTCGCTCGTGAAATTCATTGTTCAACCTCCCATTCATCAAAGTCAGGCAGATACTTTTCAGCGGCTTCAATGCTTAAATCCGGCAGTATGCTATATACGATAGTGCGCGCCGCGCCTTTGCTGTGTCCGTGATTCCTATATGCGTAGTCAATCACGTTTTTCACAAGGTCATAGGGCCATTGATTGTCAACGCTTCCCGGAAATGTTTCTTTCAGATATTCCATAAACCTTTCAAAGTCTCTCTTTTTCAATTCTCAATACCTCTCTTTCTCAATGTGGCGGTGGGAGAGCGGCGGATCATGCCGCCGCGTCCTTGCCTATGCGCTGATTACCTCATAATCTTTCGGTATGCGTTTAGCCGGAATGTATGTGTTGTTGCCGGAGTTATACCAGAACGGCCTTTTGAATTGATAAGCCGTAGGGTGCTTGTAAAGTTCAACGGTCTCGCCCTTCCAGTTTGTGAAGCGGATTGTCGCGCCTATCGGGAGATTGCTCAATGCGTTCGGGTTCTTCCTTGCCTCAATGTTTTTGCGGCAGCGTTTACGCCATGCAATAGCCCACTCGTTATCTGTGGGACTTAACAAATTCAGGATCGCCGCCGGGCATTTATCCTCACAAGGTCCTACTGTTTCATCCATATCCTTATACGCAAAGTTGACATAGTCTCGGTTGTCTACCGATGTAAGGAACACCGCCGCCCAAACTTTGCGCTCGTTTTCTGGTATATCCTCAATAATTCTATTGCCGTTTTCGTCTCTTTCCTCGCCGTATCTCTTCAATGTCTCAATAGCTGCGTAGTATACCGAACCGACAAGCGCAGACTTCAAAACGCGGTAGTAACCGGCGTTCAGTCCCTCTATAAAATAGGCGTCACATTCTGTCTTTCTGTCAACGGTTCCTTTTTTGTAATATGTTGCATGATAAGAAGTCCATCCCATTTTTCAACCCTCCATTTTCTCAATTATCCTATTTTGATATATGCGTGTATACTAACTGGATCAACCCATATATGAATGACTGACCGATCCTTATAATGTTTCAATAGATCACGGTCCCAATGGTGGACGGCCCCACCGTTGCCGCTGTATGCTGTGATAGTGCTGTATTTGTGCAATACGTCATTTAATACCATGTTATCCCCTATATTCTCAATACAACCGGCAGAGCCGGGGGCGGCTAGATTGCCGCCGCCATTCTTTCAGCTTCCCGCCGTGCGTGTTCTTCCTGCCAGAACTTTTCAACGTCTGCCCTGATTCTTGCCTCATGTTCTGCGTGTCTGTGATAGTCAAAGACGCTCATTACTGTATAGTGCGGGATATAGATGCCACACACGCCGGAAAAGGGCACGCAATAGGCCTTGCGGCGTTTCATGTACTGCTTGAAAAGCCTTTCTTTCTCTTCCAGTGCCTTTCTATCGTCCGTCAATTCATAGTCAAACCGGACAACGAGAGCCGGAACCCGGAAACCATCGTTATAATAGTATGGGTTGCCATATGTTTCCCGGCGGTACTCAATGCCGTTAGCCTCTAAAAACTCAATAATCTTTTTCATAGCCTCAACCCCTCCAACATCCGCAACGCTCGCACACCATAGAGGGAGCGGCGGGCGGTCCGAATATAAACCGCTCTATTTGCTTTTTCATATCGTCAGGAATAAGCCGCGCCCATTCCGTGCGGATGCGCCAACGATTCACGGCACGGGCCGCACTGTATAACCTCCCCTGTGCTTCCTTGTCGAGTTGGAAAACCTCGATCAATGTATAAACGGCGGTTTGCTCACGGTCTGAAACATCGCGGGCATATTCAAGATGACGCTTTCTTTCTTCGATAGCCTCAAACGGCCCGCGGTATATCGTTTTTGCGCTGTGGCAGTAATCGCTGCAGGCCTCGTTGTATGCGGATACTGCGTCAATAAGTCTTTCTATATCAATATTAAACATGGTTTTCCCCTCTCTATGCGCTTTTCTGCGCCTTTTTCGGTGTCTGTTTTGACAGTTCCACAACCTGATAAAATGAAAAGCCGGTCTTGTAGCATCCGGCGGATCGTCCGAAACACTCCCGGACATCCTCAATATGGTTATATCTGGCTTTCAGGTTCTCAATGTCCGCCGTGATTTCTGCGTATTCCTCCGCCGTGAGGTTGCGCAGGTGCAGCCGGTCCCACTTCTCATAGAAGCGGCGGGCGGCGGAGTGCTTCGGCAATATGCGCCCCTGACACTGCCCGCAATCGCTGTAGTCACGTTTGGAGCGGATAAACCGCGCCGCGCTCGTGGCAAAATACGGCTTTTCATTATTTCCGAGCGTGTAATATTCAACCTCGAAAACGGTCATTTTATCAACCTGAAAACAATACATAAATTCTTTCATTATGCCGCGCCCCCTTTCAATTCCTCAAAGCGTTTCTTACATTCCTCTTGTGTTTTGCATACTGCATCATATGGGCAACACTCGCAGTCCTGACAAAATTCATCAAACGTGGAATAGTCCGCCGGATTCGTCATTTCTCCGGCTTCTTCATCCTCAGGATCCTCTTCCGGCTCTTCCCCGTCCTCATTCAAGCCCAACATTTCATAGATTGACGCAGAATCAAACCACAAAAAATCATTCATGGCGGTTGTGTCGCAGCCGTCCGGGAAAATATCATCAACAAGGGCGTTAAACTTCGCCGCCTTGCCTGCCTCGATTATGGCGTTTTTTGTATCTGTGCCGCCGCTCCATGCGTCAAAAGTTTCTATGTCAAAATCTTCATATAATCTCATGGTTTTCTATCCTCCTATTATTTGAGAGGGAGCGCCCCGAAGGGCGCGCGCCTCGTTGCTGTTTCCTTAATTTGTGCGGTAGATGTAGAAATCCCCACTTTCGTTTTCGATGCCGTCCCAACTTGAAATAAAGTGACCGCGGCCGTCTGCCTCGATAGCGTCAGAAATAAACGTTTCAAGGTCTGAAATTAAAGCCTTTACAAGTGCGTTGGCACTTTCACACAGTACCCCTTGCATATATCGCAGCGCCTTTATAATTTCCTCATCTTTGCGGTTGGTGGTTTCCTCATATGCGGAAGAGTGCTGCAGGATAAATTCAGCGTTAAAGGCCCAAAGACTTTCTTTTATATAGTCCGCTGTCTCTTCGTTGGCTTCCTCATCGGTCAATACTTTGTATTCCTGCCCGATAATTTCAAATGTTTTCCAGTTTTCGTTATAAACTGCGCTTACATCCTCGGTTAATTCCTCGGCGGTTGCTTCGCCGCTCTCAATAAGATAATTTTTTAATGCTTCATACTTTGCGCTTAACATGGTTTTTCCCTCTCTCTTTCTTGTTTCTTCCGGGAAATCCTGCTATAATAGGAGAACCCAAAAGGGTGGGGGCGTGTCGTGTGTCTTGGTAGGATTGCGGCGCGCCCGGTTTTTGTTTACAATTATTTTACTCTCCCTTGGAGAGCTTTACAATACCAAAATTATATTTTTGCTCTCTTTTGGTACTCGTCATCTTGCTACTTTTCACGGTCCCGGCTGATTGAATCAACCGCCGGGGCGTTACTTCTTCGGCTTAGATTGACGATATAGCCGCCGCCGGTAGTGGGCCGGCGTTCTCAATCATTGAACGGCTAAAAGGCTTTTACTGTGGTTATTTTAAGGCTTTTTTCTGCGGCGGTCATCCTCGGACCTATCAATTTTTTATAGAGGTTTTGCGGCGGTTGATCCTCTTCTCAATATAAACTTTTTCTTGTGGCTTTTTCCCTTGCCTGTCGGGGCGTTAATCATTGTAAAAAGTGGTAACTGCTTTCACTCAATGCCGGGCCGGTTTTATACCGCTTTCCCGATCTCGTGCGGTTCTGGAAGTTTTACGCTCTTACCTTGCGCCAGTCGTTTTCTCCATTGTTTAACTTGCCATCTGTAAAGCCGGAAAAGTGGGTCAAGGGTTTTCGGTTTTCCTTCCGCCTGATATATGCAACTTATAACCGCATTGGGTAGCCCTCACAGGTTGCGCCGGTCACAGGCTAGGGGCTTCGCGTGTCCGGCTGTAATAATGCCCCTTGTGCGCTTTTCATTTCTATACCCGCCTTTCGATTGAGTGCGCACCCACTGACGGGATAGGAGCGAAGCGGGGGAGGCGGTAGGCGTTGCCAGTTCCGTTGTACTAAGTGCCGCCGGGCGGTTTCCTATGTCGCGGGGGTTCCGTTGGTTCGGTCCGCTTTGGCGTTTGGCTTTTCCTGTATACCGCGCCTTTGCCTCTTTGCTTTGCTTTTCTGGTAGGGGTTCCGGCTTGCTTTCCGCTTGCCGTTCTCCCTTGCTCTGATAATAATATACCATAGCACAAGTACAAAAACAAGATGGAATGATGCACAAATTTACACTTGTACAAGTACCTTTTTGTTGTGCGTTTTGTATAGTTGCACAAGTACAGTATGCGGAAAAAATACGGGGTTAATACCATAGCACAACCGCATAATATAGGAAGAGAAACGGACGGACGGCGGAAAAATACACTTGCACAAGTCCGGGAAATGTGGTATATATTGAGATATGAGGAAATAGAGAGGAGGCGGAGCCGATGGGACGCCCGAAGCGTGAGGACGGCAGGAACGCCCGGACCGTGGCAAACAACAAATATAATAATTCTGTATATGACCGCCTCGCCGTGAATGTAAACAAGGGGGAGCGGGAGCGGCTGAAAGAATACGCCGCCGGAAATGGGGAAAGCGTAAACGGCTTAATAAATAGGTTGCTTGCGGCTGAGGTTCCCGGCTTTGATCCGATAACCGACAAATAAATATAGATAGCCGATAGAATTAGAAAGTAGGGCATTGAGAGAGCGAAAAACAACGCTTTCCCGATGTCCTTTATTTTTTTGTAAGGGAGGGCGCAGCATGGCAGGAAAAGGGAAAGAAACGGCTACAAGGGACGCCGCCGGGGTGCGCAAGAATGTATATAGAAGATTTCAGGAGGGGCAGGACTACGAAAAACAGACCGCCCCAGAAATGGCTACTTTGTGCGACATGATGAAGCGCGGCATATTCGGAGAAGAGGAAACGGCGGAGGGGGTAAGGGTAAGGCACCCAGGAGGAAGACCCCGGAAATATGAAACAGTGGAGCAATTACAAGAAGGGATTGAAAAATATATTGATTATATTGCGGTACAGAACGCCGCCGGGGTTTCTTTGATCCCTGACGTTGAGGGGCTGGCTTTGTTTTTGGGTATTTCAAGAAGTACCCTATACGAATGGCAAAACGCCCGCCCCGGCGAGTTTTCGGACACGATAAAAAGGGCAATAAACGCAATCGCGGCAGTCAAGAAACAGCTTGCACTTAATGGGAAAATCCCGCCCATCGTGTTCGCTACTGACTTTAATAATAACCATGGCTATGTGCAGCAGTCAAAAATTGAGGTTTCCGCCGTCCGCAAACTGGAAGAACTACCACAAAAAGCGGAAATCATGCGGCGGCTGCCTACCAAAACCGCAAGCGATCCGGCGGATGATATAGAAATAACGGCGGAAGAATTAGGCTTGTAAAATCTTATGAATAAGGTTTTACAGATTCCGCCCGGAACGGCCCGGCACCCTGGGGCGGGGGTGTATGCGGCGGCGGATCAGGGGCAACTCACCACTCTGAGTACCCAAAAAATTAAAAGGCCCAAAAAGAAATCCCCCATAATCCCCCAAAATAACCCAGAGGTATCAAAAAACAGGGGGTTTACACAATAGCACAAGGGTAAGAAAGAGGCAAATTATGAAAGAACTGGAAACAGACGGCATAAATCACAACCATATCCTCACAAACCCGATAGTGAATGAGGTTCTGAGACTGGAAACGTCCGGGAAGCTCACACACGAAGAGGCTCTGACGGGAATGGTAAATGCGCTTGCGGAGAGAAACGCAGAACTGGAAAAGTTCATTCTGGATTTATACAATGGCATACCGACACCGCCAACGTCAAAAATGCCCTAAAATTAAAAATCGCGGATGCCTTACGGCATGGAAAGGAGAAAAGATGGCAAGGGAAATGACAAGAGAAGAACTACTCTGCAAGCTGAAAAAAGTTCAGAAAGACCGCGACCTCCGCATGATTGAACTTGCGGACGCAAACGCCGAACTTGAAAAAGCAAAGCAGGAACACGCAGCAACTTTATGGAAATATTGCGACAGTGTAAAGAAAGAAGAACACGATGCCCTTAAAGCCGAGTATGAAAAGGCATTGAAGCAGATTGAGCATGACCGCACAAATATAAACGAATTGGTAGGAGAGATAGACTGCAAGCGGATGGAATTGCCGCCGGAGGAACCAATAGGCGCAGCGGCGTGGCTTATCAACGCAAAGCGGAAAAGGGCGACTAATTCTCTGCAAAGGTTTTTCCACGGATCAGAGGCGTATGAGGATTACGATGTATATTCCGTATCAGACCTCAGAGAGATTGCAGAACATCTTCTGGCATACTGCAAAAACAATGAATCGGAGGTAGGCGCAGATGTTTGTGATTAAGTTTATGGACGAAGTGGCGGAATCGGTGGAGGAATTTTGCACTGTTGCTTATGAACTTCTTGTGAAGCCATTGGTAATCGTGCTTATCCAGATACTCATAATATTGTCATATCCGATATGGATAGTTCCGTACAAGATTTTCAGGGAAAACGGCAAAAATCAAAAATCGGCGGAGGCTTACGCCTCGGAAGGAGAGAAAGAATGTTAAAACCGGCACAGCTCTACAAAGAGGATTTGGAAGAAAAACTCATAGAAACATGGTATAAGCCGGAATACGTCTGTTACAGCGGCGGTACGGGAGATAGCTTGCCGCAGATACCAGACGGAAACTGTGATAGCCATTGTTTTGTTTCCGTAGATAAAGATGATAATGTGATAGGCTTCATTTCTTATGATTTGGATTATACAGCTATGTCGGCGGATCATCTCGGAATAATCAGTTTTCAGATGGGAAATCTTGATTTTCTGAAAGATGCGTACAAGGCAATTTGCGATATATTTGAGGTATATCACATGAATAGGCTTTCGTGGTTTTGTTTTGCCGACAATCCGGCAATCAGAGGATATAGGAACTTTATTAAGAAACACGGCGGCGTAGAGTGCGGTCATACCAGACAAATATCGAGACTGCGCGACGGGAAGTTACATGACGGTGTTGAGTTTGAGATTATGTTATGGGAATTTCACAGATGAGCATAAAACTTGAAACTCCAAAATTTCCCGAGAAATAAAAAGGCGTATATACACCGCGGGAGATAACGAATAGGTAAAGGAATCTGGTGGTATTTTATGACAAACTGTAAAAACTGTGGTGCTCCGCTTCATGGGAACAAGTGCGAATACTGCGGAACGGAGTATAGCGATAGGACAATAACAGGGAACATCCCAAGGATTGGAGATATTGGTATTCTTAAAGTTGGTGATGAGGAGATTAAGGTTTATATCGGGGCAATAGAAACAAACGGTGGAGATGCGGAGTCATGGAGAGACGCAGAAGGAATGTTACATAGAACAGTAAACTCTAAAAGGAAATTTACACTGATAGAAATTTAGCGGTATCGCCAAACGGTAAGGCATCGGATTTTGGCTCCGACATTTGCAGGTTCGAGTCCTGCTACCGCTGCTGCCACGATGAAAAGTGCACTTTCGTTGTGACCGTAAAGCCGGAATAAAAGTACGGGTTGGAGGCTCCCCGTGCGTATGCTGCGGCGTAGGCGGCTGGATAAAACTGGGATATTCCACGTAGTGTTTGACGAAACATGAAAGGTATATTCTGGTGACCTGCGCAGAATAAAGATGGGAATATGCGCTAAAATACCGTGTGGCATAAGCGGTGACTGAAAGTGCGATAGTAGAAGCTAATGGTGTGGAGGCGATAATTTGGGCGTACATAAAGGCTGTCAATTTAATACGGGATGGTTTGATAATAGTGATCAGTGGGTGATGGAGCGAAAGGATGTTAATTATTTTCACTTTACAGTATTTGAATATGTCAATAGCGAAAGGCATGTGAAGTTTAAGATTTTAGCGAGTACACCACATATATTTTTGGTTCGGATGCCGGAATTTGATTACGTAAAGAGTGAAGTGAAAGCGTGCGTGGAGTATGATTTGGATCAGCTATTATGCTTTCTTCTCGCGTACGACAAAAAACAGTGCCACGAGTTTATGAAACAACTTTATAGACATTCCGGCGTGGATGATGAAAAAATTGTGAAAAAGTTTTCTGAAATACCGATTTTCGAGGAATTTTACGGCGAAAAGGAGATATGAGCATGAGAGTAGAGGTAGGAGATAAAGTATACGTTCCGAAAGAGAAAAGACCATTCCGTGTCCGGGCGAGAGATGAGAGGTTCATAATCTGCACAAAACCGTTCAATCCTCAGAGGACGGTTCGGTATTTTATTGTTGATCTGAAAGAAAGAGTGCGCGGACCGGACAATATGGTTTTCTGCAGCGGCTACGAAACGGACGAAGACTGTGCTGAGAGACTGAAAGAATTGCAGTCCGGGGAGATAGAGGTAAGTTGGAGGCGGCACGTTGACTTGGATATTGATATTGAGTAGCGGAGGAATGGGATGAGCAATCATATTTTTGTGAACGGGAAGGAATTTCGCCCCATAAGTGCTGAACACATGCCGAACTTTGAATCCAGTGAGAAAATAGAAAGCACGATACTCGGCGGAGAAGCAACGTTTTCCTTTAAGCCGGACAAAAGTTATGAGAAGTTCGTTGAACAGATGAAAAATGAACTTTCCACGGTGGATATTATCGACTGGCCGGCACAGATGATTGAAAAGCTGTTGGGGGCGTTTCGAGGAACCCGGAGATTGGTAACACGGAATCCACAGCATTATCAGTATTTACAGACAGAAGATGGTTACACTTGCGTAGCTGGAAATGATGATACTTTGTTCGGGGTTCCCATTGTTCTCGACAAGAGAGGGAAGATAAAGGCGGCGCAAGTGGGAGTTGAGAGGAAAGGAGGCGATATGAGTGGCGGCGAAAGAAATCGAAAAGTTGATTAACAAGCATATCCCGCTGTGCGATTCGTATGCGATTGCAAGACAGGAGGAAGAATTGCAGAAGTATTTGTATGAGGATATACCGAGATATGCGAATCGTGTAATAAAAAGCTGCGGACTTTCTGCCAAAGAAACGGAAGAAGAATATACCGCTACAAGAATTTCCGCAAGAATTGCATCTGAGATTATCCATGAGAAAATAAAGCAGGAAGCCTTGTGGGATGATGTTACGTTTCTCGGCGGGGAAACTTGCTTGTTCCCGGATCATGCGTTAGGTTTCAGAGAACCAGCAACTGAAAATATTTTAAGGGATATAGGAGGAATCAATATGAATGGAAGAGGGTTTGTAACACCAGACAACATCGACAAGGTAATTATCAGAACCAAAGACGGGCGCGAGTTTGAGGGCGAGGTAACACGCTCAGAGTATATGCCGGGTTCTTTGGGGAGAGCAGGATTTTCAGAACTGACCGTATGCACCCTGAAACAGACCGCCGTAAGAAGATACGGAATCAAAGAGGTTATCTTCAACAATCCGGCTACTATCGTGAAGTGGGATGACGGAACACAGACGGTTGTGTACTGTCAGGACAACTATACCGAGGTTGTAAAGACCGTGAGCGGAAAGAAAGTCAAGGTGCGTAAACCTAAGAAGTCAATGAGCTTTAATCCTGAAATCGGTCTGGCTATGGCAATCGTAAAGAAACACTTCGGGAATATGGGGAATTACAACAATGTATTCCGCAAGTATATCCCGGAACTTCAGGACGAGAAACCTATCGAAAAGCAGACGGAGGAATAATGTCATGGAAAAAATGGAAAAACTGGAAAAACTGGAAGCTGAAAATGCCCGACTTACCGAGGAAAACGCGCATCTGAATGAACGCATAGAAAATCTCCGAAGCAACCTTGCGAACGCCGTACATAGGGTAACTGTTCTTGAGAACAGAGGTTCCAAGGAAGTCCAGATTATAAAAAATGCGCTGTGCGAGTGCGAACAGCGTCTTGAATCGGCGAAAACGGAACTGAAACACGTCAAAAAGGTTCTCTTTCAGAAGAACCGCCGCTATCAGGAGGATTGCATTACCATAAACCGATTGCAGGTAACGATTGAAACCCTTGTTGAGCGCATGGCGCAGAAAATGGGGAGGTAATGATGAAACCGGCGGTACAGGTAACAGATTCAATCAACTTGCGTGTGGAAGATTATTGCGAGTATTGCCCGGATTTCAGAGCATACTCTGAAAGTCTTGATATTACCACGATTGGGGATTTGCCAAAGCGCAAGGCGGTTCACGTTATAATGTGTGAAAATGCCGAAAAGTGCGAAGCGATCCGTAAGAGAGTGAAAGAAGAAATGGAGGCGGCGCGTGAAAAACCAGAGAAAGTACAGCGTGAGGTTCGAGAATGTAAAGACGAAAGACCAGAGGACGGTTCAGATTCAGACAACGGACAGCCTGACGGCGGCGAAAATTGCATACCAGACGTTCGGGAGAAAGAAGATCAAGGTGCTGTCATCGAAAGTAATAAAAGAGGATGGCGAGAAAGTGTGATGCAGCACTTTTTGAGAGGGCATTAAGGAGGAAGCTATGAAATATAAAAAGAAACCCGTAGTTATTGAGGCAATACAGTTCAAAGACGATGAACCGGACACAATCATTGAAATACAGGAGTTTATGGGCGGCGGCGAAATAAGAGTGTCGTATAAGAACCCGGAGCATCCGGTAATCAAGATAGAAACCTTAGAGGGCGTTATGGACGCTGCCGTAGGGGATTTCATTATCAGAGGGGTAAAAGGCGAGTATTACCCTTGCAAGCCTGATGTTTTTGAACAGACATACGAACCGGTTACTGAGTAGACGTGGTAACAGTCGTTGTGTATGAAAAGAATACCGGAAGCGTACTTGCCGCAATCCCCATGAAAGATGGGGAAGCCGGTATTCTGAGAAAAGACGTGGAGTTTCAGATATTCAACGGCACAGAGCCGGTTTTTGAAGAAACGCCAAACGGGCCGATACTGAAAAACAATACATTTATCATCAATTTGGAGGGAAAAGATTATGAAAATCAATAAGAAAACAGGTATTATCATTGCTATCGTGGTAGCATTTGCGCTGATGATTTGCGGCGTGTTCGCAAGCACGAACAACCGGGCGATTTCTCTGGAAGAACAGGTTAAGTCTGCGGATTCCAAAATTCAGACGCAGGAGAAGCGGCGCACAGACCTCATTTACAATCTTGCCGATTGCGTCATGCAGTATGACAAGCATGAGGCAGAAACTCTCTTAGGAGTGGTGGAAGCGCGAAATCAGGGCGGAGTAACAGACATTGAGAGCGTAACGACTTCCATAGCGGCGGTTGCAGAGGCGTACCCGGAACTGGAATCAAATGAGAATTATAAGGAACTGATGAACGAACTCTCTATTACGGAAAATCTGATTGCGGAGTACCGGAACGCCTATAATAACGAGGTCAGGTCATATAACAAGTTCGTGCGGAAGTTCCCTAACAGACAAATTCTTTCGATGATGGGGTATGAGGTTATCGAGTACGCATACCTGCAGTATGACGATGCGGATAGGCAGCCGGTTAAAAATATGTTTGGGGAGAGGTAAAATATGCACAGCAGAGGCTATTTCAGAGAAAAAGGTCAGAAAGTGATCTATCATGGGAGTGGGTGGAATTTGACAGTCAGAGAGGCGGTGTTCAGTATCGCAATATTCTTCCTCATGCTTATGTTTGGGTTCTTTCTGAGTGAGAAGATTGCCTCCAGTCTGGATGAGCAGAATCAGGAATACTATCAAGCTGTAAAAATAGACGGAGATGCAGAGGTTTTCCAATACGGTATGCGAACCAACATTGGAAACGCCTTTGTATCTGGTGTTTTGGAGGCGGTTGCTCCTGTTACATATCCAGAACTCGGCGGCGAGTATGCGTATGTGGAAAAAATCAAAGAAAAATACACGAAGCATTATAAAACCGTAAACGATTACGATGAGGACGGCAATAAAATCGGTTCTCACAAAGAAGAATACTGGACGTGGGATGTGGTAGGGAGAGAAGAAATTCATTGTGGGAGCATACGATTCTTGGAAACTGACTTTGATTATGGGAAAATACCGTTTCCGGAAACGGAATATCTGGAAACGATAAAGGAATCTTCCAAAATCCGTTATAAATATTATGGAGTTGCCACATCGCATCAGGGGGCGATTTATGCAGACCTTAGAGACAAGAGCGTAAATGAAACAGTGTTCATTGCAGGATGCGGTAGTGCGCATGAAGCCGAAGAACGTATGGCAAGCAGCGGCAAAGGGGTATTGGTAGGGTTCTGGTTATTCTGGATTGTCCTGACTGGGTTCGTGATATACGGATTCTGCTATTTTGACAACAGATGGTTGGAGGATTGAGTATGTTCATCGTATCGAAAGATAGAGATGTAGTAATAAACATGGATAACGCCACAAACGTATACATCGAAAACGAAAACCTCATTATGGCGAGAATGGTTGATTCTGAGGAAATTGTTTTGGGGAGATATTTAGAACACGCAGAAGATGTATTTAGGGAAATGCTGAAAAACGTCTTTCCTCCGGCTACGCTTATATTTAAGAATTGCATGGCGGATTTTGAATCTGAACAGTGGAAGAACATTAAGGATAGGGCGGATTTAGGTGCGATATTAGTGAGTGACGGCACCGAGAAATCGGAAATAAAGATGTATGATTGTGGCGTTTACTATATGCCGGAGGGGCGAGCATGAAAGTATTTTTGGTAGAAGTGAATTGGGCGTTACTGTTCTGGTATGGGTTGCTGATAATGGATATGGTTGCAAATATCATATTGGCACGTTCAAACCATAAAGTTAAAAAAGAACTTATGCGGCAGAATCAGCTTATCATCGAGCAGAACGATAAGATAAACACAGTAATCATCCGAGTATGCAGTAAGAGCGTCCGTGACCGCAAGGCGGCGGAGGAAGAGAAGAACAAAGAAGAAAGAAAAGAATAAACAGCACAGAGCCATCGTAGAGCCGCTGTAAAGGCGGTGGATTTGTATGGCAGCAGTTAGACCGCCATTGACAAATAAGGGTATCATATTTGAACTGTTGCAGTCTGATTTATCTGATCTGCAAGTCCTTCAAGACCTTTTGGCAATGGCAATAGAGGTAGAGGAAGAGGATAAAAGCCTTTCCCGGAAAGTGGCGTTAAAAGTCCGCTTTAGGGCATTGTATGAGTGTGAAACAGGAGATGTTCGGTTTTACAATCTGTATAACAATGCCCTTTTGTATTTGGCGCAGGCACACATGGACTTTGACGCATATCTGCTTTATGTGGAGAAAGACCGTGATCCAGAGGATCGGTATTATCAGCCACGCCGGAGCAAAATATATTGGCTTGTTGCGGAAATGCAGCGGCTACTCGATGATGAACTTGATATTTTGTCAATCAGTATGCCACCCGGAACGGGGAAAACCACCCTGGGAGAGTTCTTTATATCCTTTGTCATGGGGCATTATCCAAACACGCCAAACTTGATGTCCTCACACTCTGGATTTATGACACGGATGTTTTATGATGCCGTGCTGAATATTATCACGAGTAATGAGTATTGTTGGCGCGATGTATTCCCGGACGTGGCTTTTGAGAGCAACAATGCAAAAGAGGAAACAATCAACCTCGGAAGATGGCAACCGTTTAAGACGCTGACGTGCCGTTCGATCAGAGGTTCCCTTACCGGTGTTACCCGTTGCGAGGGGTTTCTGTATGTGGATGACTTGGTTTCCGGCATTGAAGAAGCATTGTCTCTCGACCGTCTGGATAAGCTGTACGGCGAGTATACGACAGACTTAAAATCCCGTAAAAAGAAAAAGGCGAAGGAAATCCATATCGCTACCAGATGGAGCGTCCATGACGTAATCGGACGCTTGGAGCGGCAGTATGAGAACAATCCGAGAGCGAAGTTTATTGCAGTACCAGACATTGATCCGGTAACGGGCAAGAGCAATTTCGATTATGAGTTTGATGTTGGATTCGATGAGAAGTATTTTGCGGATATGGAAGCGTCAATGGACGATGTTTCTTACCGCTGCTTATATAAGAGTGATCCTATTGAGCGTGAGGGTATTCTTTATCATCCGAACGAACTCAGGAGGTATATCGGAGGATTGCCGGGGAGAGAGCCGGATTCCATATTGGCGATCTGCGATACGAAAGACACCGGCACAGATTACAACTTCCTCGGCGTGTTCTATCAGTATGGGGATAGCTTCTATCTGGATGATGTTGTGTTTAAGAACATTGATCCGGGAACCCTCGATGAACTCAACTCAAATATGCTTGTGAAGCATCATGTTCAGCAGGCGCAGTTTGAGAGCAACAAAGAGGGTAGCCGAACGGCGGTAAAGGTGGCAGAACTCGTAAAGGCAAAGGGCGGAAGCTGCCATATCACAAGAAAGTTTACCACACAGAATAAGGAAACGAAGATAATCGTAAATTCCTCATGGGTAAAGGAACACGTTGTTTTCAAGGATTTCACAGAGTATGAGCCTAAGAGCGATTACGGCACAATGATGTCTTTCCTATTAAGTTACACACAGCTTGGGAAGAACAAACACGATGACGCACCGGACGCACTGGCGATGTTCGCTTTGTATGTTCAAAATCTTCTGGGGGTAAAGGTTAAGGTAGGAAGCCGAGCAGAATTAGGTTTTTAAGAAAATACACCAAAAGAGAGTTTTTTAATACAAAAAAATAAAAAAAGTTCTTTTTTGGTATTGACAAACTCTCCAAAAGAGAGTATAGTCGTAAGCGTAAAGAGAGTGACGCATACAGCAAACCATTACAGCAGACTTTTAATCTGACAACGTAAAAGCGTCATGGCAAGGGTGGGTATGCCTAGCGGCGAGGGCGGCGGGCTGTAAACCCGTTACATCGGAAACAACGTAGGTTCGATTCCTACCCCACTCATTCAGAGAGTAATACTCTGAATCCCCTTTTACACGATATGCCGCATCGTTTGGTAGGGCGGTGCGGCGCATGGGAAGTAAGCTAACTAGGTAGAAGCGGCGGACTGAAAATCCGCAGGAGTTGGTTCGATACCAACACTTCCCATTTCTCGGATGCGTCCATACGTCTGAGAACATTTGAAATTTTGTTGGGCTACACGCTATTAGCCAAAGGGTAGCGTGTGGTGCGGACCATTAGCTCAGTTGGTTAGAGCGTCCGGCTCATAACCGGATGGTCCGGGGTTCAAATCCCTGATGGTCCATTCCTGTTGCAACGGGCGGTGCGTCCAGTGCATCGTAAGCGGAACTCTGGATGGTTAGGGCTGTGAAAGTTAAATGCCCTCATGTATAGAGCGAAGGATGGTCGCTATACAAAAATGCAAGGGAAAAGGAGGATGGTTATGTATATACCTGAGTTTGTATGTGGAATCGTGGCAACTATTTTATTTGAGATTGCCGCTGTCATTGTCTGGTATGTGGTAGACACAAGAAGGAAGAAAAAGAAGTAAGCAGTTTGGCCGGTTAGTCAAAAGGCAAGACACGAGGCTTTCAACCTCGGAGTGAGGGTTCGAGTCCCTTACCGGCTACTGTTGCGGTATGGAGAGAACGCCTGCGGTGCGTTCTTCGGATATAAGTCACACGCAATAGTTCCTCTGTATCGTAACAAAGTTTGGGACGCCGACAGGACTTTGAACATGGAGAGCGGCGTAAGTCACGCTAAAGACCATCTTTGCAAGGATGCCTACGATAGCATAACTGGAAATGCCACGGGCAAGTACCGGGGATAGTGGGGTTCAATTCCCCACCGTAGGATGAGTGAGATTTGTTTCAATGCTTGTTTCCAACACTCGCACTTTGGAAATCAAGCAGCGCTTGGGATATACGGAAATCCTGGACCTGTTGATAGTATAAATGCGGTGAGTACAGGTGTCTCGTGTGCGCACATGGGGTACGGACGGTTGTGGGTTCAACTCCCACCAACAGGACGTGGTTTTTGCCACTTTTTACTACGGCGTAGCCAATAAAAAGGGCAGAGCTTATCACTCTGGATATGGCAGCCGGAAAGACGGCGGTGTTGGCAGAAATGCCGTGGTAAGCAGCCGGAAAGAGGGAGGCTGCGAGAACGGATGATTGAGGGTTACGCCGTTCATGCAAGCCGTGATAAGTTAGTCGGTAAACATTCTGCTATAAGGTTGTGCTGCTGTGAGTAGCTGCTTGACACCGGTTATACAGCAGCGGAAGCAATAGAGCAACACGCAGAAATCAGGGGTTCAAGCCCCTTTCACGGCTCGCGCGAATTTCTTAACTGATTTCTTAACGGCGCATACAGGAAAGAAATCGGCGGTGGTGATGGTCCGGTGAACACAAAGTGCTTTTTACATTACCAAGAGTTTTCAAGCAAAAACTCCGGTGCGGAAATTTACTGCTTAGAGTGCATGAGCGTTACAGCGATGTAAGCGGCGCGGAGGAATGAAGTAGAGGCGGCAAACCGCGAGAACAACGTACAGCCGAGGTAAGGCACTAAGTTTGGAGTGCCAATGCCATTTGAGATTGCTCCGGTGGTTTATGATGGCGATGTGGCGGCGGCAATGCCGTGGGTTATGAATCTCCCCTCATAACTTTTCCACTGAGAGGCGGACGCAGGACGGCGCAGGGTCCAGTCTGCGAGAAAAACCGATACCCTTGTTGGCAACTGTCTTACACGTTGCACTGCGATTCCGGTGCTGAAACAGCACTTAAACGGCTCCGGGATTGTTGTTGGGGAATAGCGCAATGGCAGCGCGCTCCGCCTGGGACGGAGAGGTTGCGGGTTCAAGTCCCGTTTCTCCATTGGAATGTAGCTCAGCGGATCAGAGCATCCGACTTTTAATCGGGAGGTCATGGGTTCGAGCCCCATCATTCCAATTTAGAAAGGGGATAAAAATGCCTGCAAAAACGAAATGTACAGTGTGTGGTAAAACAATACACACGTGCTACACAACGGTATATAACAAAAGCGGAATGTGTAGGAAATGTCTTACAGAGGCAAATAGGAAAAAGAAGATAGAACATTGGCTAAAAACAGGAGACACTGGATATGCAGTTTCATCCACAATAAGAAATGCCATCAGGGATTATCTATATAGGGAACAAGGTAACAAGTGTGCAATATGTGGGATGGCAAATATGTGGAATGGCAAAGAATTGAAGTTTGTTTTGGATCACATAGACGGTGATGCCGCAAACGGAGAAAGGGATAATTTAAGACTTATATGCCCAAATTGTGATAGTCAATTACCCACATATAAATCAAGAAACAAACATTCCGCACGGAAACATAGAAAATCAATAGAGTAAATCTGGCGCATTGCCGTAATGGTATCGGAGCGGGTTGCTAACCCGTCCGGCAGAAATGCCGTATAGGTTCGATTCCTATATGCGCCGCTATGGGTGGATGCTATGCGCAAGGCTACCATCCAGAATTGAGCAGTAGGCGAAAGAGGGTAAACGCTATAAAAATGGTTGAGTGACACGGTGCGGCACAATGCGGGTAGTATGAGAGCCGATTGATTGGAATAAGCAGCCTGACACCCGCCCACTGGATGACGAAACAGATAAGATCAGAAATCCATTTTGCACCAAATACATGAGGTTATCGGCGACTGTTTCGGATGTCTGCTATTGGGTTCGATCCCCAATCTGCTCAAGATCGCTGTGCTGACTTCGCACATTAAACCAGTTGGGGTAGGGAGATTCCCCGAAGATATTCCCTATAAGGACGTTGGCAGGTGGTTTGGCCTTTATCGTAGCCATATCGAGCGTTATGGGAATATTGAATCAAGTCCACCGATATGTATGTCGTGCATCGTGTCGGTCAATCACAGAGTAGCGAGAAACGACATCAGCGAAATGTGGAACGCTGCGTTGGGGCAACGTAGCATTATTGCACGGTAGTTCAATGGCAGAACATTATAAGCAGTAGTCATGTAATGTGACGCGGACAGCAAACAATCTTCTTCCATCGCATAAGGGAAAGACGGAGGTTCGATTCCTCCCCGTGCAACTTTCAATACGGTGCATCGAAGCAAACTCGTAACCAGATGCTTAATGATTTGAGGCTAGGCGCAAATACCGCGGGCGCGGGAAGGCAGTACGCCCTATGTCGAAGAGATTGCGAGCCACAGTGCGCAGACAATCAGAACGCCGTATTGAAAATATCGGAGAAGTGGCGGAATGGTAGACGCGGCTGTTATGGAAAAATATATCATGTTTTGTGATATTGACAGCAAATTTATCCTGCTTGGGGCCAGCTTCATTGTGGGTTCAAATCCCACCTTCTCCGCTTGCGAGTGTGGTAGCTCAGGAGGTAGAGCACGAAAGCGAAAACCGAATCATGTTTCGTGATCCGTACAGCAATCATCAAGCATACCTATGTTAAAGGCGATGTCGTTGGTTCAAGTCCAACTCACGCTCGCATATGACGATGTGGTGCAGAGGTAGCACAGCAGCTCCTATACGTTACCTGTCATGTTTGTGGCAAAAACAGCAATTCTCGAAACCGATGAGTCGGATTCCAAGCTGCGGACCGAGGTTCGATTCCTCGCATCGTCTTATGGGCCTGTACCGGTAACTGGCAACCGGCATAAGCATCATGTAGTATCATGCAGAGTGATGCAGCGGAAGAAAGTACAGCAAACGAAAATTCATTATTGGTTCAACTCCAATCAGGTCCGCTCTGTGACGTTGCTACAGCAAAAACGTTCTGGTCTCATAAACCTATTGTTAAAGCCAACGTCATGCAAAATTTGTGACACACACAGCAAAAACAATCTACCACTGATTCCAGAAAACATCAGCAGAAGATAATGTGTCATGTAAAGGAAACCAAAAAATTTTATAGTGACGCTTACAGCAAAATTCACGGTTAAAGAAAAAACTGCAAATTTTTTTGAAAAGGTTCAAACCCTTAAAGCGTCATGGAAAGAGAGGAAAGTATGAGTTTTGCAGATGCAATGAAAAACGAAGCAAAGGTTACCCGGACAGAGAATGGGGCGGTGTCACTCAGCACTACGGGAGATGCACGTCTGGATTTATTCTCAACAATCGGATCGTTGAGAGAGGCGGACGATAACAGGGTGCAGACGTTGTTTGCAGAGGCGTATCGGCAGGAGCCGCTGTTCGCAACGAAAATTCTTTTCTATGCAAGGGATATTCGTGGCGGTCTTGGGGAGAGAAAGGTATTCCGTACATTGTTACGGTATGCTGCAGAGTACCACCCGGAAGCAATAAGACCGAATCTTGACCTTATCGGCGTGTTTGGTCGGTATGATGATTTGTATGTTCTTATCGGTACACCGCTTGAAGATGATATGTGGGAAGCCATGAAAAAGCAGTTTGAGGAAGATTTGAGAAATCTGCATGAGGACAAGGCGATTTCGCTTTTGGCGAAGTGGATTAAGACGGCGGATGCGAGTTCTGCGGAAACCCGGAAACTTGGCATACTGACCGCTCAGAAACTCGGCCATCCGGTTTACAATTTCAAGCGTATCGTGCGCAGTATGAGGCGTAAGATTAAGGTTGTGGAAAGCCTTATGTCAGCCGGACGTTGGGATGAGATTCAGTATTCGGAAGTTCCGAGCCGCGCAATGATGATTTACCGCAAGGCGTTCAAGCGGCATGACGAGGAAAGGTTCGATGCCTTTATCAACAAAGCGGTAAAGGGAGAGGTAAAGATCAATTCCTCTACACTGTTTCCGTATGACATCGTAGAGAAGTTTCTTTATGGCGGCGAGAGCAGTAAGGTATTGGAAGCACAGTGGAAAGCGTTGCCGGATTATGTGGAAAAGGGAACCAACGCCTTAGTAATGGCGGACACGTCTGGTTCTATGACGTACTACGGCGGCAGACCGATGGCTACATCTGTCGGATTGGCAATCTACTTTGCTGAGAGGAATGTAGGCGCATACCACAATCTGTTTATGTCGTTCTCAGGAGAGGCGGACACGGTTGTTTTGAGGGGAGAAACCTTAGAGCAGAAAATTAACAATGTTAAGAAAACGCATTGGGAAAACAACACGAATTTGAAAGCTGCCTTTGATAAGGTGTTGGAGATTGCGAAGAAGAACGACATTCCGCAGGACGAGATGCCGAAAGCAATCATCGTTATATCTGATATGGAAATCGACAGGTGCGGAAACTGTGAGTGGAGTTTCTATGACAAGATGGCGGCGAAGTTTGCGAAGAACGGCTATGTAATCCCGAACATTATCTTCTGGAATGTGAATAGCAGACACGACATCTTCCATGCGGATAAGAGCCGTAAGGGAGTGCAGCTTGCAAGCGGTCAGTCTGTGACGGTGTTCAAGCAGATTTTACAGAACCTTGGCTACAATCCGGTTGAGGCAATGGAGAATACCATAAATTCTGAGAGATACGATTGCATTACCATTGAGCAGTAATTATGACCGGGGATTTTCCCCGGTCAAATAAAAATATAAAGGAGAGACATTATGAAAACATCTTACAATGAGATTGTGAACATTGGAAGCATCGGTGTTATCCAGCACCCTAGGTGCTCCAAGTCTTTCTTATATTCGTCAAATTAAATGAAGGTACTGGCTCATATATTCTGATGTATTTTACAGCAGAGTGTTTGAACCAGCACCTTCTTGTGTTATCATATCAAAGTTACAAGAATAGCAGGTATCCCACCGACCAAAGTTTGATACCTGCTATCATAACAATCCTCACAGTGCTGCATCTTTCAATGTAACACTGCAAGCAACACTATTATGATAACAATTACGGTACCTTTTGACAATCCACTCAATCAAAAAACTTATGAAAATATCATCAACACCTTACAGTTCCACCAGCTGCAGTGTACCTGTGGCCATTCTGGCTGCTTAACCCTCCATGGTTATTACACCCGCTCTCTCAAAAAAGACGATTCCGGGATCTCTTTATCTATCTGTCGCGTCAGATGCTCTCACTGTGGCAGGACCCATGCTTTACTTCCTTCTTTACTTGTTCCTTATTCCCAGGTATCCCTGCAGGATCAGATTTCTATCATTTCTGCCTATGAGGCTTCTGGAGATTATGAGGAAATCATGGATGGAACTCCCGCCATTGATGAAAATCTCATTGCA